>OHNX01000240.1_pt1 | contig 27185 bp, 27 predicted proteins | sample 1569691 | NCBI WGS metagenome assembly OHNX01 (sample SAMEA3879507, study PRJEB24766) | human gut metagenome | biome: human-associated habitat; feature: feces | place: USA | collected 1985/1987
GTTAACTTCTCGGAAGACCAGCGAAGCATAGAGGATTGGGTGATAAAATAAATGACATCTTTAGGTAGATAAAACGCAGAATCCTGCCGGCATCATTGCCAGCAGGATTTTTTTGTATCAGCAAAGGCTATTCATCTTCCGTGATGATGTCTAAATCTTCAGCAATTTTCTTCAGTCTGTCTCTTATCCTCTTCGCCAAGGTTGGTGGCTTTTGCTGAATGACAGGCTTTGGGGGCTCTTCTTCTACGACTGGAGATTCTTCTGGCTGAGCTTCGGGGGTGAGTGGGGCTGGCTCCTCATCAGGGATGTCTGCAGATTCTGTGTTTGAGGACTCTGCTGGAATATCCTCTTTTGGGGAATCTTCTTTTCCATGTGATTGGAAGTTGTTACGTATCGGATGATAAAGCTTGTCGATAATTCTCTGGTAATCATCTTCATCCTTGGTGGTTGTGACAGGATTGTCCTGAATTTCATCTGCCAGCTCGTTGTTGAGACCTGTTGCCAGAATGGTGACTTTGGCATCCTCATCCAGACTGTCATCATCTGAAAGACCCCAAATAACCTTGATGTCAGGATTCAATTCATCGAAGAAGGCATCTATCTCTCGCATTTCCCTAACGAAGATAGGGTGCTTGCTGGAGGTATAGATGTTGAAGAGGATGCGCTGGGCATTGCTGATGTCGCTGCCGTAGAGCAATGTGGCCGTTTCGAAATCTATCGCTGCAAAATCTTTCATCGAATTATCATTTTTGTGCCTTATATATTATGGTGTTACTCTGAGGAAATATAGGCTATCCTATTTCTCCCATCAGCCATCTTAGGGCATTGATTCTCTTGATACCGTTGTAATCGGCAGTAGGGTCTTCATCAAGTGTAAGGATATACTTAGGATATTGGTCATTGATCTGCTGCAGAGATGCCAATTCACGTTTTAAGGTAGTCTCATCTCTAACGGTAGCAGCTACCTGATAATACGTGATATTGTTTTCATCAATCGCTACAAAATCTACTTCCAGATTATCCATCTTTCCTATATATACTTTCTGCTGGCGATGGAGTAGTTCCAGATAAACGATGTTCTCCAGGATGCGGCCGGCATCGAATGAGCGGGAACCTAGGAGCATTCTTCTCAAACCGACATCTACTAGATAATATTTACCCAATGTCTTGAGCAGCTGCTTACCCTTGATGTTGTATCTTTTGGTTTCATATACGAAGAAGGTTTCGCAGAGTGCGGTCAGATATCGTTCTACGGTTTTCTGGTCTATTTTCCTTCCATCGGCAGTCATGATGTCGGCTATGCGCTTGGTGGATAGGATGTTGCCGATATTGTCGGCTGTGAAACGGATAACGCTTTCCAGCATCATGACATCGGGTAACTTCTTCCTGCTCATGATATCCTTTACTACAATGGTGTTATATACGCCATTCAGGTAGTCGCTGATTTCTGCGGGAGTATCCAGTTCAAGGGTATATGGAAAACTGCTCCTTGTGATGTAGTCTGTATAGGCTTTGGGAAGATTGTCGGTTCCTCCGATACCTTCAACATACTCTCTGAATGAAAGGGGAAGCATTGCGATTTCCACATATCTTCCGGATAGTAACGTGGCGATTTCGCTTGACAGCATATAGGCATTCGACCCCGTAATATAGAGATCTACCGTTGGCTTCAGGTTGAGGCTGTTGATGATGTCTGGGAAATCTTCCACATGTTGTATCTCATCAAAGAAGATATAAGTCATCTTGTCTTGATGAATTAATGGCTTGATATAAGCGTATAAGTTATGTGGATTACGAAGCTCATAGAAGTCGTAATCCTCGAAATTGAGATAGATGATTTGGTCGGCACTGACACCTTGCCTCTTAAGCCAGTCACGATAAATCTCCATAATGGTGGATTTACCGCAACGGCGAATGCCGGTTATCACTTTGATAAGAGACTTGTCTTTGAAAGCGATCAGTTTATTGAGATATTCCGTTCTTTCTATTCGTTTCATATCATTTCATTGCTCTTTGATTATATATTTGCTGCGAAGATACTATTTTTTTAGGATAAATCATCCTAAAAGTAGAAGATTTAAGAAAGTTTTAGGATAAATCGTCCTAAAACTTTTAAAATTAGAGAAGTTTTAGGATGAATCGTCCTAAAACTTTTTATCTATTCCCATATTTAGGTATTTCTGCGAAACCATCATTTTTAGGTATTGTAGATTACGGGAAAAGGGCGTATCTTTGCACCCGAAAATAAATGTAACTAAAAGTAAGATAGACAAATGAAAACAACAATCGTAATTTATGGCTCTTCTACTGGCTCATGCCAGTCGATTGCCGAAACCATCGCCTCTAAGTTGGGCGTGGAAGCTGTAGATGTAGCTAACATCGATGACGCTACTATCACAAGTCATGAGAATCTTCTTCTCGGTACTTCTACATGGGGTGCCGGTGAGATGCAGGATGACTGGTATGATGGCGTGAAGACATTGAAGAGTGCCGGCTTGGCTGGCAAGACCGTAGCCCTGTTTGGCTGTGGCGACAGCGAGTCTTACCCTGATACATTCTGTGGCGGCATGAAGGAACTCTATGATGCTGCCGTTGAGACTGGTGCTACCGTATTGCCAGGTGTTTCTACAGACGGATACACCTATGATGACAGTGAGGCAATTGATGGCGACAAGTTCCTGGGACTCGCACTCGACGAGGTGAACGAGGACGACAAGACAGAGGAGCGTATCGAAGCCTGGCTCGAGGACATCAAGCCAGCGTTATAATTTTACAAAAATATTTTTCAAGAATTGGAGAATGATGGAATTCTCTGATTCTTGGTTTAAAAACAGATAAATTCGGATAGTATGCAGCAGAAAATCGCAACACCAGTAGATTTGAAGGTTCTGATGAATCATATATATGAATATAAGAAGGGCGTGCGCCGCCTGGTGCTCTACACCTTCAACAAGAAATATGAGTCTTTTGCCATAACTAGATTAGAGCGTCAGAACATTGATTATATCATCCAGCCGGTTGGCAACGACCGTCTGAATCTCTTCTTTGGTAAGAAAGAATGTCTGGATGCTATCCGCATGATAATCACCAAACCGTTGTGCCAGCTTACGCCGGAGGAGGATTTCATCTTGGGTGCCATGCTGGGATATGACATCTGCGCCCAATGCGAACGCTATTGTGAGCGCAAGAAGAAGGTTTGCTAAGCTTTTCTTTCATCTTCGTAATGTTTTATGTTTATAAGTAGAAAGAGCGTGATTGCCGTAATGGTGATTACGCTCTTTCTGTATATTTCGGAATAATTCCTCTTTTTGATGCCTGTTCTGACGTAATAATTCCTCTTTTTGAGGGCTAAAATGAAAGCAAAAGTCCTGAAAACACTACTTATTTATTAGTACTGACTATATCAATGCGTTAACCTGATACCAACTTCTAAGTATAAAAAATGTGAAAATCACAATTTCTCGGTATTGTACAATTTCTAAATAAGTCTTACCTTTGCAGCCCGAAAAAAGGAATAGATATGAAAAAAGGATTAGGAAAAATCAGAAAGATTAAAAAGAAACACATCTTCCTGGCCTTATTGGCTGTGATTGTTCTGGGAGGTTTGGCGAAGGCTTACTCTGCCTGGGTGGGTACTACCCGCATCGCTTTCCTTAACTATCAGGCTATTGCGCTGGGACAGATTTCGCATGCCAACGACAATGCGATGATTAAACTGAGTGAGATCACAACCGATGATTTCGATCATCTGGATGATTACGATATGATTATCGTGAATGGTATGGGACTCCGAATCGACGAGAACCAGCGCAAGCAGTTGGAAGAGGCTTCCTATAAGGTGCCGACCCTGACTCATGCTGCTACCAACCCAGCCAACAATATCGTATCAGTAGATAATTTCGATGCCGATTATCTGATGCAGTACATCGAGAACGGCAGCAAGAAGAATTATCACAGTATGCTCGCTTACATCCGCAAGTTTATCGACGGAAAGAAGTTCATGGCTCCAGAACCGGAACGTGTGGATGAGCGACCAGACTATCTCCTGACTCATTTCGACCCGAAGGATGAAAAGGGCGATGAGCTGGGTTTCAACAGCATCCGTGAGTACAATGCCTTCCTGGCGAAGAACGGATTATATAAGAAAGGTGCTCCTACCATCTTGCTCACCGGTTTTATGGGTGCGGCTCCTGATATGGAGAAGGCTTTCGAGAAGAAGGGATTCATGGTGTATCGCATCAACCAGCTGCAGAGCTTTATCGCCGGTCATCATGCCGACAGTATCCAGGCGAATGCCGTAGTGAATATGGCGCACGGAAGGTTGGGCGATTACTTCGTAGAGTTTCTGACGCAGAAGAATATTCCTCTGTTCTCACCTCTTAATATCAACCGCTTGACCACCGATTGGGAGAACGACAAGCAGGGAATGAACGGCGGTTTCATGTCGCAGAGCATCGTGACTCCGGAGATTGATGGTGCCATCCGTCCATACGTGGTTTTCGGACAGCGCATCAACAAGGAGGGCTTGCAGGAGGTTTACGGCATCCCAGACAGAATGGAGAGTTTCGTGGAGAGCGTGCAGGGCTATGTGAATCTGAAGAACAAGAAGAACAGCAGCAAGCGCATCGCCATCTTCTACTTCAAGGGTCCCGGTCAGAATGCACTCACCGCTTCGGGAATGGAAGTGGTTCCATCGCTCTACAATCTCCTGGTTCGCTTGAAGAATGAGGGATATAATGTAGGCAAGTTGCCTGCCAATCCTCAGGAACTGGCAAAGATGATCCAGGCTCAGGGTGCCGTCTTCGGAACCTATGCAGAGGGAGCCTATACCCAATTCCTCCAGTCGGGGCATCCAGCCCTGGTTACCGCCCAGCAGTTTGCCGGATGGACACAGAAGGCTTTGTCTAAGAAGATGATCAAGGAGCTGAATCAGCTCTATGGTTCCTTCCCTGGCAAATATATGGCTACCGATGACGGTAAGTTGGCGGTGGCAAGACTGCAGTTTGGTAATGTGGCTCTGCTTCCACAGGTGATGGCAGGCGTGGGAGGCGACTCCTTCAAGATTGTGCATGGCACCGACCAGGCACCTCCTTACACCTATGTTGCCTCTTATCTCTGGGCTCGTTATGGTTTCAGTGCCGATGCACTTATCCATTTCGGAACCCACGGTTCGCAGGAATATACCCCGAGAAAGCAGGTGGCACTCGACAGCAACGACTGGAGTGACCGATTGATTGGTGTGGTTCCACATCTTTATATATATACCATCGGCAATGTGGGCGAGGCGATGATTGCCAAGCGCCGTACCTATGCCCAGACCCAGAGCTATCTCACTCCTCCTTTCAAGGAGAGCGAGTTGCGACAGACCTATAAGCAGTTGAGCGATGCCATCCAGTCATACGAGAAGAAGGCATCTGCCGAACAGTCGCTGAAAGTGAAGGCGCTGACCGTGAAGATGGGAATCGCCCGAGAACTGGGACTCGATGCCAAGCAGATGAACAAGCCATATTCTGCAGATGAAATCGCAAGAGTAGAGAACTTTGCGGAAGAGTTGGCAAACGAGAAGATTACCGGCAAACTCTATACTCTGGGTGTGCCATACGATAACGATGATGTCCGCACCAGTGTCTATGCGATGGCTACAGATCCTATTGCCTACGGAATGTTGGCAGTAGATAAGTTGAAAGGTCGTGCCCAGGAGGGTGTGGAGAAGCACAAGCAGCTTTTCGACCGTCTCTATCTGAGCAAGGCACGCAACACTGTGACCCAGCTTCTGGGTTCCGCCTCGGTTTCTGATGAATACATCTGCCGTTATGTAGGAATCACTCCTGCCGAACTCCAGATGGCCCGTAAGGTAGAGGCGATGCAGGCAGCTCCGGATCCTATCCAGATGATGATGCAGATGGCAGACCAGATGGGTGGAGCGAAGGAGGCGAAGCCGAAGAGGGTGGACCACCGTACGGTAAGCGAGCTCCGTGCTGCCAAGGTTTCTCATAAGAAGAAGATTCCGCAGATGAGTCGTGAGGCTTTTGAGAAGATGGAGCAGACCGGTCGCTTCCCTGACAAGATGATGGAAGCCATCAAAAAGGGCCAGAAATGGTATCAGGAGGATTTGAAGAAGGCGAAGATGGCGAAAGCCGGCAAGGGCAAAGCATCTCAGAAATCTTCTAAAGATAAGGGTATGATGATGTCGAAAGCACCTAAATATACCCGTCAGCAGATTCATCTGGCTCAGGCGATTACTACCGTAGAGCATGCCTTGCAGAATGTGGGCAAGTATTCGGAGGCGCTCCGTCAGAGTCCGTTCAACGAGATGTCTTCTCTGATGAATGCCCTGAATGGCGGCTTTACCGCTCCATCTCCTGGTGGTGATTTGATAGTGAATCCGAACACCCTGCCTACCGGTAGAAACCTCTTCTCCATCAATGTGGAGAATACACCTTCGGAGGATGCCTGGGAGAAGGCAAAGGAACTTTGCGACAATACCATCAAGATGTATTGCGAGCGACATAATGGTGAATATCCTCGTAAGGTAAGCTACACGCTCTGGAGTAGCGAGTTTATCGAAACAGAGGGTGCTACCATCGCTCAGATTCTCTATATGCTCGGTGTAGAACCGGTAAGAGATGCCTTCGGTCGTGTTACCGATCTGCGTCTCATCCCATCCAAGCAGTTGGGCCGTCCTCGCATCGATGTAGTGGTTCAGACTTCCGGTCAGCTCCGCGACCTGGCTGCATCCCGTCTCTTCCTCATCAACAAGGCGATAGAGATGGCGGCAAATGCCAAGGGCGATAAGTATGACAACCTGGTGAAAGCCGGTGTTACCGAATCGGAACGGGTACTCGTAGAGAAGGGCATGTCGCCAAAGGAGGCACGCGAGGTAAGTATGTATCGTGTCTTTGGAGGCGTAAACGGCAACTATGGCACCGGTATCCAGGAGATGGTAACCGCAGGCGACCGCTGGGATAAGGAGAGTCAGATTGCCGAGGTCTATATGAACAATATGGGTGCCTACTACGGTGATGAGAAGAACTGGGAGACTGTTCGCAAGGCTGCTTTCGAGGCAGCGCTGACCCGTACGGATGTGGTGGTTCAGCCACGACAGAGCAATACTTGGGGTGCTTTGAGTCTCGACCACGTATATGAGTTTATGGGAGGTATGAACCTCGCAGTCCGCAACGTAACCGGTAAAGATCCGGATGCTTATCTCGCCGACTATCGCAACCATAGCAATATGAGAATGCAGGAGGTGAAGGAGGCTATCGGCATCGAGGGCAGAACCACCATCTTCAATCCAGCCTATATCAAGGAGAAGATGAAGGGTGGAGCCAGCAGTGCCAGCACATTCGCCGAAATCGTAACCAATACCTACGGTTGGAATGTGATGAAGCCAAAGGCAATCGACAAGGAGATGTGGGACGAGATCTATAATGTATATGTCAAGGACAAGTACAATCTCGGCACCAAGGAGTTCTTCGACAAGCAGAATCCGGCAGCTCTGATGGAGATGACCGCCGTGATGATGGAGAGTGCCCGCAAGGGAATGTGGAAGGCTACTCCTCAGCAGCTCAAGGACATCGCCAAGCTTCATACCGAGACCGTGAACAAGTATAAGCCTTCATGCTCCGGTTTCGTCTGCGACAATGCCAAGCTGCGTAACTATATCGCCAGCAAGACCGATGCTGCTTCTGCCAAGGAATATCTGCAGAATGTAGAGCAGATCCGTGATGCTGAGGCTGCGAAGAACAGCAGCGATAAGGGTATGGTGATGAAGAAGGAGACGCTGAATGAGGAAGCTCAGAAGACCACCACTGTGGTGAGCGGCATCGTAGTAGGTGTCATCGTCATCGTAGCATTCGTGATGTTGGCGATTCTGATTCGCAGAAGAAGAAAGAATATGGTTGAATAGAAATGGAGACATTAGTTTTAGTAATGATGATATTGGTTTGCTTCAGTTTTGTGCTGAAGCAGACCTTCCACGGAGTGAAGGAGATTATGATCATCTCGGTGCTCGTAGCCTTCTTCGTGGGAATGACCTGGCCACTTGCCATCGAACAGTCGAAGACGCAGATTGCGGCCTGGATAGCCGACCAGAAGCTGATGCTCGATATGGCGGTGCTGCTGAGTATCGATGTGGCACTCACGATGCTTTTCTGTGTGCACCACGTAGATCTGAAGACTTCGGAACATGTGAGTCGCCGCAAATGGGTGTTCTTCATCTTCCTGAAGTACTTCCCGGGTTTGCTGGTTTTCCCAGTGCTTTTCAGTGTTCTGGTGATGACCATCTTCCTGCTTCCCGGCGTATCGTTCCAGGTAGTGGCATGGGTGCTTGCCGTAGTGCTGCTGGTCTTGACGCCGGTATTCACCTATGGTTTGAGATGGCTCTTGCCGGAGCGACCAATCCGCTTGGAACTGCTTTTTCTGGTAGAGGTGCTGCTCGGATTGATGGGCATCATCGGTACGGTGAATGGCAGGACTGCGGTGGCAGGATTCAACAGTTTCGATGCCCTCTCGCTTCTCGGCGTCATCGCCATCGTCATCGTAGGAATGGTGATAGGATGGGCAATTTACAATTATCAAATTAAAAAATATAGAGTATAATGAATTACATATCAGACGTATTGTTTTGGATTTCCACAGGCATGCTGGTTCCTGTGATTATTTTGTTGATTTTCTTCTTCCTCAGAGCCTTGCTGCTCCTTGGAGGTTTCTTCGGACAGTATCTTGTAAAGCGCAAGTCGGGTGCGGAGATTCGTGAACAGATGAACACCCTGACACTCGATAACATCGATACCCTGGGCGATCGCTTGCCAAAGAACAAGCAGGCTGTCATCGTTTCCTATATGAAGAAACTCGTGGACAACCGTCAGAGCAAGGCGCAGGTGAACCGCATCCTCGACCAGTATGCCCAGTTTGTTGAGAAGGATCTTTCTCTTCCATCTACTCTTCTGAAGATGGGTCCGATGCTCGGACTGATGGGTACCTTAATTCCGATGGGTCCTGCTCTGGTTGGTCTTTCTACCGGTGATATTGCTTCGATGGCTTACAATATGCAGGTGGCTTTCGCTACCACCGTAGTAGGCCTGTTCTCTGCAGCCATCGGTTTCGTAACCAAGCAGACCAAGAACCGCTGGTACACTGAGGATATGAGCAACCTCGAGTTTATGGCAGACCTTTTGGAGGAAAAGTAAAAAGGCTTTTAAAGGTAAAAAAGTAAAAAGGTAAAAAAGTAAAGATATATAATTTATGAGACAGAGACGCAGAAATAGGCTTGCGCATGATGGCGAGGATGATGATCCGATGAGCGTAGTGAGCAACCTCTTCGATGTGGCGATGGTGTTTGCCCTCGCCCTGATGGTAGCCCTCGTTTCGCGCTATAATATGACGGAAATGTTCAGCAAGGATAACTTCACGATGGTGAAGAACCCTGGCAAGGAGAATATGGAAATCATTACCAAGGATGGACAGAAGATCAATCGCTATACCCCTTCAGAAAACCAGAGTAAGAAGTCGGGCAACAAGGGAAAGAAGGTAGGCATTGCTTACCAGTTGGAGAATGGCGAAATCATCTATGTTCCGGAAGATAAATAATCGGGGATTGCAAAATCCCCTCAAACAGAAAATATTATTGTAACTAAAAGAAAAATAAAAAAAATGAAAAAGTTTAAGACAATGATGGCCATGATGTTGGCTTTGGTTTCTATGTGTGTAGCATTCAGCTCTTGCAGCAGCGATGATGATCCTGTAGCAGTAGCTGCGTCAAAGGAAATTGCGGGTACCTATACCGGAAGTTTGGATATGACTGTAATGGGCACGGCTTCTACATACGATAACCTTACCATGAAGATTGAGGCTGTAGATGATGCTACAGTCAAGGTTACATTGCCAGCTTGTGGCGAGGGTATGATGGCTCTTCCTGCTCTGGAGGTACCTGCTGTGAAGGCTTCCGGTTCTAACGGTGCTTATGCTTTCTCTCAGGAGAACTATGCAGGTACTATTACCGTGAATGGTGCAGAGAAGAAGTACACAGTTACTTTGCATGGTACATTGAAGGACAAAACCCTGACCGTCAACTATTCTGTGCAGTATGGCAAAATGCCTATGCCAATGATTGGTAAGTTTGTTTGTACAAAATAAGAGAATAGTTTCTGGATAAACTTTGATATAACTCGATGAAACAAAAGATATTCGCACTATTCCTGATCCTTTGCGGATTGTGCCTGAATCTGAAAGCCGAAACCCAGGGCGATGTCGTGGGTAGGGTGCTCGATGATTCGGGCGCACCTCTGGCGGGTGCTACCGTCCAGATTTTGCATGCAAAGAGTGGGGTAACAACTGATGAAGACGGATATTTCCGCATTCCTTACAGCAAGGATGGAGCGGTGAGAGTGAAGGTGAGCTTTGTGGGCTATCAGACTCAGACCTTCGTACTGAAAGCGGATGAGAGAAAAGGTGAGCAGCATGTGCTTCGCCTTCAACCGGATGCTACAGCCCTTGATCAGGTGGTAGTTACCGCAACCCGAACTCCGAAGGCTTTGAAGGATGCTCCTGTGGTAACCCGTCTGATTACCGCCAATGATATCAAGATAGCTGATGCTACCAATATCCAGGACCTCCTCACCGAGCAGATGCCGGGTCTGGAATTCGGCTATGCCATGAATCAGGAGACTTCTCTCAATATGAATGGTTTCGGTGGAAACGCCGTGCTCTTCCTTGTAGATGGCGAGCGATTGGCTGGTGAAACCATGGATAATGTAGATTATAGTCGTCTGAACTTGGATAATGTAGGACGTATCGAGATAGTAAAGGGGGCTGCTTCGGCGCTCTATGGCGCCAATGCCGTAGCCGGAGTCATCAACATCATCTCCCGTGAAAACAGCGAACCTTGGACTGCCAATGTCAATACCCGCTACAACGACTTCAACAAGGAGTGGCGCCACGGTGGAAGCTTCAGCTTCAATGCCGGAAAATGGAATTCGCAGACCAGCATCCAGCGCACCACATCGGATGAGGTTCAGCTCACCGGTCCTTTCGATACAGAATCCAACATCCTCCATATCTATGGCGGAGAGACCTTCAATGTGAAGGAGCGTCTTACCTACAAGCTCTCAGATAAGGTAAAACTGATAGGTCGTGGCGGTTATTTCAATCGTATCAGCAAGCGCAGCAACTATGATGATCATTACATGGATTATTCTGCCGGACTGAAGACCGTGATGAATCTTTCGGAGAATGATAATCTGGAGATTTCTTACGGCTTCGACCAGTATGATAAGGCTCGATATGTGAATGATGAGCGTACTCACGACCACGATTATACCAATCGTCAGAACACCGTCCGTGCCCTCTATTCCCATATCTTCGGCAAGAATACATTGACGGTAGGTGCAGATTTCCTGAACGATTATCTTACCACCTATCAGTTTGAGGATAATGAATCAAAGAATCAGAATTCATGTGATGCCTTCGCCCAGTTCGATTACAATCCTTTGCAGTGGTTGAACATCGTGGCAAGTCTTCGTCATGATTACTTCTCTGCATCCAGCCAGCATGCTACTACCGGTCGTCTGGCTCTGATGACCAAGTGGAAGGGTTTCTCCATCCGTGCCAACTATGCCGGCGGATTCCGTGCCCCAACGCTCAAGGAGATGTATATGAACTTTGATATGGCAGGTATGCAGATGATTTACGGTAATCCGGATCTGAAGCCGGAGAAGAGCAACAACTACAACCTGGCGCTGGAGCATGCCGGAAGGGTGAAGAATGCTGGCTTCTTTACCGGTCAGTATAGTCTTACCCTGATGGGCTATTATAATAAGTATGATAAGCGCATCACTACCGAGGATTATGCCGATTATATCCCGGGAACCGGTCAGCCGGATGTGGCTTCGCGTTATTGCAACGAGGATGGAGTAGAGGTGAGCGGCATCGACTTCAGTGCCCAGTACCGTTCGGATATGGGTCTAGGTGTGAAACTCGACTACAGTTATCTCCATGTGGGTGGCAGAAGTGTAGATTCCCAGTTCTCCCAGCCTCGTCCTCATACCGCCACCTGGCGTCTCGACTACGATCGCCAACTCTGTTCGTTCTATCGCATCAATGCCGCTCTGTCAGGCAGATACTTGTCTTCTCCTGATACGAACATCAAGAAGCATGACAGCAGTTATCAGTTGTGGAAGTTCACGCTTCAGCAGCGATTCCTGGATGCCGTCAATCTGAATTTCACAGTAGATAATCTTTTCGGTTATACGCCAAAGAACTATTATTGGAGTTCGGCGATGACCACCGGTCGCACCTTCACGGTAGGCCTTTCTATCGATATCGACCGTTTTGTAAAGGTATTCTAATAAAAATAGCAGGGTGGACCAGTCTTCCATCCTGCTTCTTTTCTGATAGTACCGCCCTAACTATATAAAAATAGGTAGTTAGGGCGGTGTTATCGTTTATAGGTTCGCCCTAACTATGTTAAAAAAGATAGTTAGGGCGGTACTATCCTTGCAGATTTCATTTTTTTTGTTTATCTTTGCACCGTAAGATTTAGTATAAATGAAATAAAATCAGAAAGTTATGGATGCAAACGGAATAATAGGACGTGAATATGAGCAGAAACTCATTCTGGAACGTTGTAAAAGCAATAAGGCAGAACTGATAGCTATCTATGGTCGTAGGCGCGTAGGAAAGACTTTTCTGGTTCGAAAAATGTTCAACGACCAGTTTGCCTTTTCCTTTATTGGTATGTATGAAGTGAGCCGTACTGTACAGCTGGAGCAGTTTCGGATGGCGTTGGCGCAGTATGCTAAGCAGACCGTGCCCAAGCTGAAAAGCTGGTTTGAGGCTTTTGCTGCTTTGCGTGAATATCTGTCGGGCTTATCTCTGCAGGAACCGATTGTTCTGTTCTTTGATGAGTTGCCTTGGATGGATACGCCCAAAAGCAATTTTATCGCAGCTTTCAGTTATTTCTGGAATTCATGGGCTTCTATGGTCCCTCAACTGAAACTTATCGTCTGTGGCTCTTCCACCACGTGGATGTTGGCTAAGTTTATAGGCGATAAGGGCGGATTGTATGGTCGCGTTACCCGGCAGATCTATCTGGCTCCATTCTCTCTGGGCGAGACAGAGCTGTTCTTAAACGAATTGAAAGGCCTTGCTCTTACCCGCCAGCAGGTATTGGATGTGTATATGATATTGGGTGGTATTCCTTATTATCTTGATATGCTGGAGCGTGGTGTGCCGTTAGATGTGTGCATCGACAGACTGTTTTTCTCGCAGGATTCGCCATTACGTGGAGAATTCGATTTCCTCTTCCGTTCCCTCTTTAATGACTCCAAGCATTATCGCAAGATAGTAGAGGTGCTTTCTGAAAAAATGAAGGGGATGACCCGTAAGGAATTGATGGATGAGTTGAAACTGAAAGGCGGTGGACAGTTATCAGAAATCCTGGAGAATCTGAAGAAATGCGATTTTATCAGGAAATATGCTACCATAGGAAAGAGTGAAAGGGATGCCCTATATCAGTTAACTGACTTATACTCATTGTTCTATACCCGTTTTGTGGCAAATAACAGTGGGCAGGATAAGAACTTCTGGAGTAACATGCGCAATTCGGGAAGTAGAACAGCCTGGAGCGGTTATGCTTTCGAACAGGTATGCCTACATCATATCCCACAGATCAAGAAGGCATTGGGTATTTCTGGTGTTTTGGCGAATGTTTATTCCTGGTCCTGCCGTCCTTTTGTAGATTCTACTGGTGCAGAATGGCGAGGAGGTCAGATTGATATGCTGATAGACCGTGCTGATGGAGCTATCAATATCTGTGAGATGAAATATGCCAAGGATGAGTTTGTGATAGATGCCAGCTATGAGCAGCGGCTGCGTGACAGGATGTCTTCCTTCTCTGTGGCGACCAAGACGAAGAAGGCATTGCTGCATACTTTCATCACGACTTATGGGGTGAAGCAGAATATGCATAGTGGATTGGTGAATAGTGAGGTAAGGATGAATGATCTCTTTGGATAAATGGTATTTTAATGTCCGTTTTCAAAACTGATACTGCCCCCATGAGATAGGGGGCAGGTCGGTGAAAAACGTTGAAAAATCGCCTAGAACCATCTCTTCTTCATTTTCTTCAAGAAATCCTTGGTGATAGGGAAGCCGGAGGCTTCACCTATTACGGAGTCGGTATGGCAGAAGGGACATTCGGCTGTAGGCGGCTCATCAGGAAGGTAATCCGTGATTTCGGATGGCGAGAAGATTTCGCCGCAGAAGAAACAGCCGCACTTTTCTGACTTCTCTATCTGTTCCTTGTTGCTGAAGCTGCAATCGTGAGCCTGGCGGAAGATCCTGTCTTTCTCCTCCTCTTCTTTCTGCTTTTTCTCAGCCTTCTCCAGATACCCCTTGAATCGTCTCTGAAGATAGAGCGGCACATGATAGTGAGGGGCGAAGACATGCAGCGACGGAACGTGGTCGTGGTATTCGTAGCCGGGACCATCAATCACGGTATAGCTGTCATCCGTTTCATCGTATGGCAGTTCATCCAATCCCCTTTTATCCTTGGCAGCCTGGTTTCTCTCCCAGATCCATTCGGTGGTAAGCGGAGTACCGACGACGATGGCAAGTTTCACCTCATCGCCACGATATACTTCCACGATGTCACCTTTCTGGAATCTAATCTGTTCTGCGTTTCTGCCTCGGAAGGTCTCGTCAGGATGACGGTCGTATGCAGGCAAATCGCAGACTCCGGGATAGTAAATGCTGAAACGCGAACAGCAGTAAGACCGGTCGATCAGTTTTCCCTCACCGTCATACACTCTTTCAGAAAGACATTCTCGGTCGTAGTGCAACATTCCCATCGGAATCTCCGAGATATAATAGCAGAAGGTATCCAGCGGATAGTCGTCTTCCTCCTTCATCTTTTTGCGGTAAAGGACATCCTGGTGCATCAGACTCTCAGCCTCCTCCAAAGTTGTGGTGAAAGCTTGCGGACAATAGGTGTTCACCTTATATTTCGGATAGTGTGAACGCTTCTTCTCCTCCAGCTCTTCCGTTTCTAAAACTTCGAGCTTGAAGATGGCAGGAACATCCCGATGCTGTGGATGCTCAGCCAATTGCTTGAAATCTTCGTATGTCATGGGATGGTTATCTTAAGAATTGGTGTTTCTTCTTGAATTTTGTACCATCGCAGTTGGTGATATTGATTTCCAGGACCAATCCTTCCAGCTGAAAGTCGAGTGGGATGTTGATGGCACGTCTTTGGATATCCATTTCGTAGAAGATACTTCCGTCCTTTTTGCAGAGCACGATGTCCAGATAGTCTGGCATATCAGGTATAGTTCCAGGCTCTGACATTTGTGGTTGAAACTCCCCAAACTCTTCCTTCACATACTCGAATAGTCCCCGAGTATATTTTTCGATATCCACCCCTACATATCGAGTATAGGTGTATTTGATGATACATAAAGACATTTTATTTGCCATTTTATTCTTGCTTTTTGGTTATACCTTTATAATATAGTAATATGAAGGGAAAATTTCAAAAAAACGAGGGTGTGTCATAAGTCTGAATAATAGTTGGTGCATAACAGTTGACCACCGCATGCACAACAGGTGTTGTGCATGCGCATATCAGCTGTTATGCAAGCGCACAACAGCTGTTGTGCGACCGAAGATACTAACTATCTCAACAACATATCCTATCTTTTCCAACAACATATCCTATCTTTTCCAACAACAAGAATAGGGTGAATCATAAACTTATGACACACCCTCGCTTGATTATTTAAATGATGTCATCCATTAGAATTTGGTAAGTTGTTCCACCTTGTCGAATTTGATGGTTGTTCCATCTATGATGACCTTTACTTTGTTTTCAGCCTTTGTTCCCATGTCATAATATGAATATTTGTACCAGGAATTACCGAGAGGCTTAATGCTGATGATACCATGTTTTTTACTAGGTCCTTCTAGCGCACTACTTTGGAACAGCCAAGTGGCATAACCTTCTTCAACTAATTCAGAACTGCTCAGATACTCGAGAAGAAACTGCCCCCATGAGATAGGGGAGGAAGATAGATGAAAACGTTGAAAAATCGCCTAATCCCAAAATTCACTATGTTTTTTGGATTGTAATCCCCAAAATAGGTATAAATTTAGGGATTAGGGTGATGTTCCTTATTTTGCCTAGAACCATCTCTTCTTCATTTTCTTCAAGAAATCCTTGGTGATAGGAAAGCTGAAGGCATCACCTATTACGGAGTCTGTATGGCAGAAGGGACATTCGGCTGTAGGCGGCTCATTAGGGAGGTAATCTGTGATTTCAGATGGTGTGAAGATTTCGCAGCAGCTGAAGCAGCCGCACTTTTCAGACTTCTCTATCTGTTCCTTGTTGCAGATGCTGCATTCATGAGCCTGGCAGAAGATCTTGTCTTTCTCCTCCAGCTCCTCTGTTTCTAAAACTTCGATTTTGAAGATGGCAGGAACATCCCGATGGTGTGGATGCTCAGCCAAATGCTTGAATTCTTCATAATACATGTAATGATTTAGCTGTTTATAGAACTTTCGTTGGCTTCTGAAGTTTTGTGAAAGTGTTCATACTTAATACTAATAGGAGGTAAATTCCTACTATTAGTATTTACCTCCTACTCGATTTTTATTAGTTGTTCGTATCTTCTTGCATTGCTGAAAGCATCTTTTTTTGAATTTCAAGGAATTTATTCATTTGTGCAGTTGTCATATCTCCCTTGACTTCTTTCAACTTTTCGTCAAATTCTTGTGCTTTCTTCAGCAGACTTGCATATTCTGTCATGGCAGATAAGTCACCATTGGCAGCTTTCTTCATAAACTTGATGTATTTGTCAACGTATTCGCTATAAGTTTTGAGAATCTCGTCAACATTGTTACTTGAAATGTCATCAGATTCAACGTCGGTGTTACTATCTGTATCAGTAGTTTCTTCATCAGTAACTTCAGACGACTCGCTGCTATAGTATTGCTCTTTGTAGAACGAAACGTCTTTTAAGTTAATATTTGCAGCGTCATTCATGATTTTTTTATATAAATCACCATTTGCAATGCTGTATTGGAAGGTAAACTCTTTCTCTTCACCTTCTTTTCCCTCTGTAACAAATTTGAGAAGTTTACTGTCTTCACTATCCTTTAGAATTAATTTGTCGAGTAGTGATGTACCATTCTTGTCTAAGATCTCAAGATTCCAACCACTTATATGCAAGTCTTTGTCTTGGATTGGTCTTTTGAGACGTAATTTAATCTTAATAGATAGCGTTTGGGTAATGTCGGTTGGTACGACTCCTACAAGAGTATAGGTTCCATCTACGATAGAAACGACATAGGCACTGTCTCCTAAGACTTCTGCATTTGAAATTTCTAATTCTTTTGTGGCATCCTTAGGACCGCCACAAGAAGCCAAGAATGCTATAGCGCATAAGCAAATAGCAAACAGATTAAAAAGTTTTTTCTTCATAATTCTTGTGTTTTAAATTAATGTATTAATATTTATATATAGTTATATTAGCGACCAAATGCAATTCCGAGCAAACTTATAGCTGAGAGAAGTGCCAACCATCCCCACCAACGTGTGAGTGTTCCTTTCTTTCTTAAGAATGGAATACATAAAGTGATTACGAAAATGCAGAGTTCTAGTCCTGCTCCAATGAGTGGGTTAAAGACGATGAAAGATAGTATATCAATTCCGAGAACCACAATTAGCCAGACAAGAGAAATGAAAAAACGTAATATATTGCTGGCACATCCAGCTCTTTCTGCTTTATCTTCTTCACCCATATATATATCTTCGGCCTTTTCAATTACCATGTCTTTAGCTTTGTCAATTGCCGCATCTTTCACTTTATCAACGGTTATATCTTTAGCTTTAGACACAGCTGCGTCCTTAGCTTTATCTATCAAAAAATCAGTTATGATTCCCATATCAATATAATTAAAGGATTATTGTTTACTTTTATAAATACCATTTACAGTTAATAGTAAAATGAGAGATATGATGCCATTTAATATATAAAAAGAGGTATTGACTCCAGTATATGCATAAATGGCATTTAATACTAATAGCACCAAGGTCCCAAGGGCGCAAGTTGCTCGAATCATCGTACCAGAACGAGGATATTCCTCATATTCGATACCCACTAAACCAATTCCTAATAGAGCAGTCTCTATTCCGATGGCAAAACCTAATGGCTGACCATCCACTGAGTCTTGAGCCAGGGCATAGAAGCCCCATCCTATGAGTGCTCCTATACCAATGGCAACTATTGTTCTGACTAAATCTATTTTCATATCATTAATCATTTATGTGTTCAGCAATATTATTTTCTGTATTTCAGGTACATTCTTGGCTTGCATCCATCCGCTCATACCTGGCTTCCATACCATCGTTTCAGATGTTAGGGTCTTGGCTTTGGCGAGCGTATTGAGTTCTTCTTCAGAGAACGCACCTGCTACAGCATTGTTGGCTAGTATATGATACTGTGGGGTAGGCTTGCCTGATGTAAGCGTGTTGCCTGCTCCTGGTACCTGCATATTGCCAATACAATGATTCATCGTGTTTACCATTTGTTGTGCAATGGCGATTCCCATGCCAAATTCTACGAGATGGTCGATGGTACTAAATGAATTATAATCATCCATAGGTTATTATTGTTTTATGGCATTGGTGGTGGAGGAGGTGGTGGCGTTGTACTTTGGAAGAGGCTTCCTAATTCCGGTACATTGCTTGCCAATTCCCATCCAGCCATGCCTTGTTTCCAGACGTATGTCTGAGGTGTGAGTTGTCCTTGTTGAACCATCTGTTGTAGCTGGTTCATATTGAATGGACCTGCTTGTTGACCATTTATAGATACATGATATTGTACGTTTGGTGGAGGTGGTGGTGTATTCATCTGACCATTCATGGCATTGCCCATCTGGTTCATCATGCCTGCCATCTGTTGTCCCATGGCACCGCCCATTGCCATACCTGTCATGATTCCGGCTGGGTTCATACTGCCGCCACCATTGCCGCCCATGTCCATGCTTCCCATCTGTCCCAAATTCTGTGCTCCTGTCTTGAGAACTTCTGCCTGCTGGTTAATGGTATGAGCACCAATGAAGTTGGTTTCAGTCTGCAGACGCTGAGCACGCTGACTTTCCTCACGTTGAATGCGCATGGTTTCTTCCATGTTCTCTGCATTGATACGTTGGGTGTCCTGCATGTTCTTGATGTTGATGTCTGTCTGGGCTTCGATAGTCTTGGCTTGTTGACCTGCAGTGAGACGGCGTAACTCCTCGTAACCTTCGCTTTCCTTGTCAGGCTCGATGGCTGAAAGGTCAAAACGTTTCAACTTGACGCCGAAGTCATCAATGAATGCAGGTGCTAGCTTCTGCTGTATCAAGTCGCTAATTTCCATTACTTTACGCTCAATCTGTAATACTGGTATCTGATTGTCCGATGGAACGTTGGTGATGAACCCCTTGACGTATTTCTTGACTGCATCTTTTATTTGATTTTTAAATGCTTCCAAGTCGAAGTCAATCAAGCGATGTAACTTGATGAATGCCTGATAATCCTCTAGCTGGAATGTAATTGAACCTCTTGCAGCCATTGGCACAGCAAAATCCAAAAAACGTGGATCATAGACATCAAAGTATGGCACGGCAAACTTTACTTGTATGATGCCTGCCAAGTTGATGAAATACACTTCTGCTTGGAATGGTGATTCACCACCGAATGCCAAACCTACAATACCAGTTAAGATAGGAAAGTTGGCTGTCTTTATGGTATCGTCATATGGACCAACAATGAAGTCTTGCATGACTCCATTGCCTTTTTGTTTATAGACGAAGACTGCAACTTCTCCCTCTTTCACTCTCAAACTGCTACCATATCTGATAGCGTTTTCTCTTGATGTAGAGTTGGCTTCCTGTCCTTCTGGTCGCCACTTCCATACCAAGTATTCTTGTTCGTCGCAGCGGATGACATTCATCAATCCACCCGACTTTCCTTTACTTCCAAATCCGAATAGTCCCATAATATTTTTTTTAATAGGTTAGTTCTCTGTTGAGGATTCGTCTTCACTATCTACATCAGGTGAAGTTTCATCTGCAGAAGTTTCGTCTTCTGTCACATCACTTTCCTTGCTCGAACTTTTGTCGAAATATTCTGTAGAACTAGATTCGTTAGAGTTCAAGTCAACGCCTATTTCTGATGCCAGTTCTTCCATCTTGTCTTTGTCATAAGATGGAAGCTTTTGTAAACCTGCGAGGAATAAAGATTTAGCCTTGTCAGAATCACCGTTTGACTTATATGCAAGGACAACTTTACTCAGTAAAGAACGATATAGGTCGCTAGCTGTTCCTGACAAGTCAACGGTGCAATTTTCCAAAGCATCGGAAGCTGCGTCAATATCTCCTTCTTTCAAATTTGCATTGACGGTTTGTGACAAGTCTTTGATCTCCTGTATATTTGCATCTTCTTGTGCTTTAATCCCTTCCAATGTTGTGTTAAAGCTGTGCGAGCTATACCAACTGCATCCGCCAAGGCATAGCAGAACTACGCAAGCAATGAATGTCTTCGATTTGAAGAAGCTCTTGATTTTATGCGTTTTTTTGTCTTGTTCAAATGTGTCGTAAAAACCTTGAAAGTCTTTGTCATTAGGGAATGATATCTGAGCTTTGTTGATGCATTCTTGATATTTCTTCCAATATGCAGATGACAAGCTAGAACCATCATTGATGTGCGGCTTCATTGATGTTAGAAATTCTAACAAGTCGGCTTTTGTATTAGGAATAGGGAATGATTCGATAATAGTTTTCTTTTGCATTCCTAAAAATGAGCCATTCAATTTGTCTGCGAGTTTCTTAGAAGACAGATTAGCTTCAATACTAGCAAATTCATATCCACATTCAGGACATTTTGCTTGAAAAGCTTTGATTAAAGCTCCACAAGCAGGGCATTTTCTAATCTCTCCATATTTATCAGATTTTGGCGCAGACTTTTGAGCAGCCTTTGCTTTCTCCATTTCCAACTGATGCTGTTCAGCCTTTTGAGCTTCTTTCTTTTTTAACTCAACCAAACGGGCATCAAGAACCATCTCGAACTCATCGAGGTCGATTCCCATAGATTCTGCTTTCTTGAAGAGAATCTGCTTCTCTTTTTCGGTTAATACGCCATCAGCCAAAGCTGCACTGATAAGCGCTTCAATTTGTTCGTTATACATTGTTTGTTATTTTTTTTAAGTATGTTACAGTTCATATATTTTGCTATCTCTATGCCAGATGCACTTTCCCTGTTTTCGGGTTGCGTCTGTATCTAAGTGGAATACACCGACAAATCGGTAAAGCTCTATGCCAAGTGCATCTTTGGTACGGAAGAAAGCGATTCGCCTCTTGTTGTCTTTTATGCAATCAGCTACATGCTCCTCTCGCTTTTTGTCATCTTTGTTGTATTCGGTAAAGATTTCACCGTCATCAGAGAGTTCGTTACTCCAACCACTTCGATTGTTGATATTGGGATACCAAATCTCAAAATTCTCCTTGCCAGGCACAGGAGTAGTTCCCATTCTTTGAAAACCACGATGCTTTGGAGTAGTATCGAATATGGCACAGATATCATCTATAGTTCTTAGACAATCTTGATCTTCAACATTCAGATTGCCTTTCTCTTTATGGTATTCTACAGTGAGCCATTTGCTCACATTCCAAGGCTTGATGCTGTCTCTAGATTGGGCTATTTTTTCTTTGATACAGGCAACACATTCATCTATCTGTTGGTGAATCTCTTCAAGAGTTCTCCATTCTCCTTTCTTTTCAGGTTTGCCGCATCTTATAATGTAAAGGTCACCATGGGTGAGATTTACGATGTTGGTGTTTCTGTATTCATCCTCTTCAACCTGATTTTCGTGGTAGGGTTCATTTACTTCTACGAAGATGTTGAGTTGGGGTAAATACAGGTCGGCAAGGGCATGCTTTCCATTAGGTAACAAAACTTCCTGTTGCCCTTTGAATAGTATGCTCGCATCATCTAGCTTGTCCCAGATACGATGGATTACATAGCTTTCGGTCTTCTTGTGTTTAATGCTGAAGAAGAGGTGCTCCATGTAATCCAATTGGTAATCAATAGGTGCTTTCTGTTGTCTCATACGCTAATCATTTACTTGTTTGTTATTTCATTCTTAGGCACAAAAAAGGTGCGAACCAATTTCATTCTGTTCTGAAGGTTCTGGACTACCTGTACACAAAGAATGAAAATCAGCTCACACCAATGGGTATATGTTGATACCCATCCCGCCGAAGCGGAATGGATACAATAATACACGGTTGGGTGAACAACTTCTGTCTTCGTTCTTGTGTACAATGAATTGTCCAGATTCTCAGTACGAACCAAGCATGGTTGTTTCCTTAACATGTCTGCTACTTGTTTAGAACAGCACTGCAAATATACCATTTTTTTTCTAAAGTTGATCATTGTGAGCTGATTTTTTGCAAAAATAGGTGTTTTTTCTGCTTTTACAGCGTTCCATTCTGTTCCAAGTTTAAAAAATGAGGTGTTTTTAGTGGAAATATTGGCTTTTTTGTCTCTAACGGAGTTAACCTTTAGTCTCTTAGAAGATGCTCTTCTCCTCTCCCGTAGGATGAAAATAAAGAAAACACTCATGGCATTCGCTATTATATCAATAGGAAAACCATGAGTGTAATTGGTTTATTGAAGTCTTAATTTTCTAGAACCTGTCCAACTTACTTTGAAGATAGATTCTGAGGTAAGTTCAAGTGTCTTGTAATCTTTGGAAACGGTACCTCGTAGGACTAGATCGTTGGCGTAAATGGTTATGTCATAGCCATTCGCTTCCCATTCTCCACTCCAAGTGGCATCGTCTTGCAAGGTTTCCTTGATGCTGACTTTGCCATTGTTCTTGAAGGTAATGCGCAATGACTCAGTAAATGTGCTCTTATCCAAGTCTCTTTCGTCATCATATACGATGTCGTCTTCTACTTGGCGTGTTACCTTATATACCATTTTCCCTCTTTGTGCAACTGTGTCGCTAAAGATTTTTGTAGAGTCCACTTGTGGCTCTACTTTTTCGGAAACGATGGAGTCTTTTATTGCCGTACTGTCTACGGCTTTTGCATCTTTAGTCTGTTTGTTGCCACAGGCGGTAAATGATACGACTAGGCAAGCGGCTAATGCTGTGATAAAAGAATGTCTCATGAGGCTTGTCATTTGATTTCCTTTACAATTTTTGCGGATGCAGCACAGTCCTTGGCTCTAACCAGAGTGATGTCACCTTCATAACTGTCTGGCAAAAGGTTAAAGTTGAGATGATCACATTCTGCAAAGCCGTTCTTCATGTGATAACTAACATTTGTGAGAAACTTCTTGCCGTTTTGTATCAAAACTAAGGCATCTCCTTCGTGTTGTCCATCAAATGCATCTGCGCAATCTTTCTTGACGCCAGGCTTCTGTAATGCCTCCTTTACAGACATTCCTACTGCCAAATTGTTTGATTTAGCAATACTGTCTGCTCTTGCAATACTATCAGCACGAGCTATGCTATCGACCCTGGCGATACTGTCAGCTTTAGCTTGTGCTATGGCAGCTGAATCTATTCCATTTTCTGAGCTGTTTCTATTGCAGTTGGAGCAACTTATGATGCTTGTTGTGAAACAGACAAGCATCATGATAAAAAAATGTTTCTTTTTCATTGTCTTGTAATTTGTAATTACCACTTAATAGCAGCCACTTTCCCGTTTTTGGTATAGATGGCTCTAGGAAATCTTGCATTTATATATGAGGCAGTCGTTGCAAAGAGTCGTGTCGGGAGATATACCTTATAGCCTTTTTCTACTCTTACAAAGCCATATGCGTTAAAATTAACGTCCTGCATTACAAGTTTATATTCTCGAACAATGCCCTCAGGCATACCTATGTATGGCCTAAAGTCTTCCATCGCATCGAATGCTTTTCGACCATACTTCTGTACGAGAACTTTTTCGATTTGTGCATGCTTATTCCTAGCAGCGTTTTTTATCTTCTTTTCAGCTATTTGTCCTGCTTTTACTTCTGCATTATATGCTTGTGCAAAAGAATCGTATTGTATACACTTCTCGCCAACTTTCTCGCCATTCTTGTTCAGATATATTCCAACATATAACTCCAACTTGTCATTCTCTTTGGCGGTCTTTGGCGTGAAAGAATAGTCGTCTTTAGTACCTGCATACTTAAAAATTCCAAGCATAGAGTTGCCTTCAGGCTGATACAATAATACCTGGATGTTTGTTTCAAATGGGGATATAATATTTGGCTCTTTGTCCTTTTCGAAGAGAGTATATATAAGACGACCATATTTTAATTTGCTTTCATCCCCATTTATCACTATAACAATTCTTCCGTCGGGATATATCACGGCATCTTCTATGAAGTCATTGTCAAACGTATGGGTCTTTGGCAGCACGTCCAAAGCTTTTATCATATTTGAATAACTTTCGGTATTCTGTGCAAGGCTTACACCAAAATAGGTTGCGACATCCGGATCCTTTGGGAGTATGGTCTCTTTCAACTCATCATACAGCACGTCCCAGTCTACACCTCTTTTTATGTTAGCATTCACAAAGCGTTGCACGTAAGGAATGAAGTCCTTTGGTGAATCAGAATTTGTAATGGCATCGATGAATGTGTACATCTTGCTTGGGTCGGCTTGATACGCTTCCCAAACGGACTCAGCGCTTTTTCCTGCGCCTTGGGCGTAGGAAAAAAATATACTAAATGCGCAACATATTGTTAATAATATTTTTTTCATCATATTGAATTTTATTTATCTTTATTCTTGTTGTATTCTGCCAAAATTAAGTTCATTATAGGCTCGTATATCTCCTTACAGTTTTCTTTTCTCGTGACTTTTCCGTTGCTGCTTATAATGACAGGTAGAGACTCGTTATTCTTCAGCGAAGGAACTTGGTCAACGATTTCCTTTGTGGCGTTAAACAATTTCATTTTAAATTCCGGAGTAAAATATGATGAGTATCTATTCACTTGCACCATCACTGCGACAAGGAAACTGGCCAATATGTTTCGTGACTTGAAAGTTTTTATACAATTGAGCATATCCTGTTCTTTTTTGCTCCCGTTTACGTTGTCGTGCTGGCCTTGGTAGATAATTTTACGACACAATGATACTATTCCACTGTAAAATTTGTAGTATTCTGGGTCCACGCCTCTTGAATCACCGACCGTCATTTTACCTTTAATGGTTAAAGCCAGCATTTGCAGATTAACAGGGTAACTTTTAGCTATTTCTTCAATGTCAAAACGCTCCAGTGTGTTCAGCGCCCATGGCATCTCGTGCTTGAAGATGCATTTATTTATGAAATAATCCTTATAGTCATTTTTGTTCGACCATTCCCTGTCGTAGTCTCCTACTTTATAAATCTTAATGACATTTCGGTCATCGAAGTCTTCTACCTCTTCGATATTACATCCTGCTGTGGCAATATCAACATCGCACGTTGCAAAAAGCGAGTCTACCACTGGTATGTCGTATGGTATGAACGACAGAAGAGTTTCAAAGTCCTTTGAGCGGATAGCTCTCTTGAGAGTTTGCTTCTTGTCTGCAATAAGTGACATTATTTTTTCGTGATACACGTCTTCAAGCCCATACTGTGATGCCACGTCGGACAGTTGTTTAGAAGGCTTGTTTATAAAGCTCATGGCAGCCAATGCTGCAGTTTTGTCTTTGTTCAGCTGGTACTGCAGGGCTACTGTATACATCTTGGTGACAGGAATCTGTGGGCACAGCTTGAGGTATTCCAAAGCCTTGGAATAGTCCTGGTTGCAAATCTTCTTAAATCCCAAGACGTAGTAGTTGGCTGCATACATGGCATCTTCGTAATACACTTTCTTGCCAGCAGCAAGTTTTGCATCCCATTTGGCAAGTTCCTTCTTGCATTTCTCGAAATATTCGTTGGCGCAGTTTACCTTCTCTTGTTTTGTGATGTACTCGCCGTCATGTACCAACAGACGACTGATTTTTTCCTCAGCTTCTTGCTCTGTGTCAGCTTCTGCAAGAATCTCTGAGATCATAGACTTGAGAATTCTTTCTGATTCCAATTTCTTTGCTAAATCCTGTGAGAAAGAAATCTGTGTGAAGCATACTGCCAGTAGCAGTAGAATTAATCTTAAATGTTTCATGATGCTTTTTATTTAAAATTATAAATGTTTATTAATTTGTTTTCATGCAAACAATGCTGTTGTTGCTGCATTGAGAATACCATTTACGGTGAAGTCCAAGGCTGCTGTACCGAGTTTTTCTGCCATTTTCGTCATCAGTTCCTTGAAAGTCAGCTTTTCATTGTTCTTGTTTTTTCGAACTTCTTTTAGCAGCTTGTTAATTTCTTCTTTACCATCTGCTGGAATACAGAGAAAATATTCAAGGTCGTCGTAATCCATTGAGACTATTTCAGAGTTGAAGGAACTGTCAGAGAATCTGCCTCCAGCTTTTAATGTTGAGTCTAAATATCTGCGCAAGTACATATCTTCTATGACAAATTGTATGCACTTGCCGTCTTTCTTGAAATGAGCCTGTTTGAGATGTTCGCAGACCATATTATATTTGTCAACGGATGTATTGTTGCTATATTTCAGTTCTGCTTCATAGCGCAGACGTTTAACTTTGCTCTCTGGAATCTTCAGACCTATGCTGATTTCATAGTTCTTCTTTCCTTGAAGTTCGTGCTCCAATAAATAATGGAATATCCACACTTCAAAGTCATTTTTGTTCATAGAGCCAAAGCCTTTCTCTGTATATTTAGAGATTACTTCGTTTAATGTCAGTTCTTTCATTGTTAAAGTTATTTTTAAGATTTAGACACAAAAAAAGGTGCGAACCAATTTCATTCTGTTCTGAAGGTTCTGGACTACCTGTACACAAAGAATGAAAATCAGCTCACACCAATGGGTATATGTTGATACCCATCCCGCCGAAGCGGAATGGATACAATAATACACGGTTGGGTGAACAACTTCTGTCTTCGTTCTTGTGTACAATGAATTGTCCAGATTCTCAGTACGAACCAAGCATGGTTGTTTCCTTAACATGTCTGCTGCTTGTTTAGAACAGCACTGCAAATATACCCTCAAATCCGCAACCTATAGGGTTTAGTGGGATTTTGCTTGCAAAGCGACAAAA
>OHNX01000250.1_pt1 | contig 26564 bp, 25 predicted proteins | sample 1569691 | NCBI WGS metagenome assembly OHNX01 (sample SAMEA3879507, study PRJEB24766) | human gut metagenome | biome: human-associated habitat; feature: feces | place: USA | collected 1985/1987
AACCAAAACTCTCAAACAAGTGAGTTAATATTGGAACATAGAACTGGACACCCTATTTAAATGCATAATTATTTTTGAATTGTCTACGATAGCTAACTTTTTCATGTTCTACGTTTTGTAACATGGAACAAACATCTTGGTCATAACCTAAGCGCTCCGCCATATTTTGCAACATACCATAAATCTGGCTAGAAGTATAATTTGCCTCATGGTAATAATCTGGTATAAAGAGTGATCTTATATAAGATTTGTCGTAATCATAATCATATACAGAAAACAATGCCCACTCCTTTTCTATTTTCCCTGACCATTTCATATCAACATACTTATACAACAATTCTCTATTTTGCTGTTGACAGAAAGTAACTTCAGCATAACTATAAAGCGTTTCCAAATCATCCAATAGAACAACATTGGTAGTGGCATGATTCTTCAAATAGTTTTCTAATATATCGATACATTTCTTTAATGTTTCCCAATCTTTTGAGTGCAGTCCTAAGCCTGTAACAACAGATATAACAGCCTCAAGTACAAAAGGATCACATGTATATAGCAATAATGAGCAAATGCGCAAACCTTCATCATTATTTTCCTTTATTATCAAAAATGCCTGTTTGCAAAATTTCTCTCTAAATTCTATATCAGTGATGCCACACATTAGCAATGCAAATGCCAGCAAATCTGCATTTTTGAATTTATTTGAAACAAATCGGTCATGCAATATGGAATATGCTTTTTGTATAACATCATAAGTTGCAAATTTACTATTCCAATATTGGTCCAAAATACTTCCATCCTGTTTTGTAAAAAATGGAAGAAATGAAGACATGTAAGCTATATTATAAGTACATACCTTTTCATACAAAGTATCAAATAGGTGTTCTTTTATTTTTATTTCACATTCTGTTCCTGTCAATATTTTGATAAATGATTTTCGTCCTTTATCATAAGTAAGGAATATATCCAAGTTATCTATAGCAGCATTTATGACTTCTGGATTTGGCATTATTTCGAACCATTCTTTGTGATAATGTATAGGTACGAGGTAGAAAAGACTTTTTATTATATCTTCTGCCAGTGTATGACGTTTGTCTCCAAAGAACTTTCCTTTATTACTATCTATAAACAACTTGAAATCTTCATCCTCACCACACTTATGCAGTATACATTTTGCTATGTGGAAACCTGCGACCATATCATAAGTGTACTGCACTTGTTCTTCACCATTGTTTTTTTCAAAAGTAAAGCACAAGCCTTCGTTTATTAGATCGTAGACTTTGTCATCAAATATTTTTGCAAACTGATTGTAAAAATCAAAATAGCGAGTATCGTTTTCAAAAAGAATATAAGATGCCCTATAAAGATTCTCTTCTAATTTATGCTTCGCCAGTTTGTCTACCTTACCTTTATGCATGGCTATATTTGACAATAGTTGATTACTATAATCAGCCATACACGAAACTAAAGAATAGTTGTTGACGACGATATTACTTCTGTTTTTGTTCGTAACACAGAAGATTTTAAGCAGCAATGGGTTTTCAAAAGCTTCAAAATTTTCAACAGTAGCAATACGTATTTCATATTTACTGAAATATTTATCCACGGTTACTTCCAAATCCTCTTTTACCAAACCATTTAGTAATATATGGTTATCCACCTCTGTATAATTATCCACCCCATATATAGCTTGTAAGTAATCTGTCTTATCACGGCAGGTAGTTACAAGAAGCAAGTGAGAGTGCTTATTCAACAGAACTTTTAACGCAGGTAGTTCTTCTTTCCATCTTTCCTCATTTGGTGCAGTTTCATTTAAACCATCAATAATAATAGGCAACTTACAATGATGGACTTTGGCCAAGAAATCCAAGCAATCAAACACGTCAGAAAAAGACATACTACCATTAAGGTCTAATTTTTCTAATACAAGAGATTGAAAACTATGACAATTTCGGAAAGAACTTCCCGTGAGAAACAATACAGGCTTATTTCTCTTCAGAATATTATCCGCCAGAGAACACGTCAAATGTGTCTTTCCATACCCAGGTTTTGCAAAGACCGGGAAATATTTTCTAGTTAACAATAGAAGGAAAGAAGACAGGTTTTCTTTAGAAAAATCCTCATCTTTAGTCAAAAAACTCTCTAAAGTTCTCGCTCTTCCTGCCAATTCTATCAGATAATTATCCAATCCTCCATATTCGTCATGCTCATTAGAATATATTTTTTGGAATTCTTCATTGATAATTTGAACACGACTTTGTCTATTATTACGATATTCATCGATCAGAGATAGCAACTCTCCTGATTTCGATACAATATTGTCCCTGTTATTATATAGAGAGTATATCTTATCTATAAGCTGATAACGTAGTTTAAAATCTTCTTGGTAATAATTAATAAAACGGTCTGATAATTTACTGTATCCCCAACCTTCAGTATTAAGAATAGGTTTCTTCCTATCATTATCAGCATGTTTCTTCAATCGACTAATAAAATCTTTAATTTTATTATTGGCAATATTGTCATCTACAATACTTAGTAGAGAATTTTCGAAATCACTAGCCGTATGAAGATCTACATCATATTTACGTTTAAGTCCTTCCAACGTGATGCGTGAAATATCACAGAGTTGTTTTAGATCTATAAACTTCTCGCCAAAATAGTATTTGAAAATTCCATTAAATAGGGATGGATCCTTTAAGTAAAAGTCCTCAAATATCTCTCTATGCCAGCTTGCAAAATCACAAGAACAATTGATTGTTCTCAAGTCGGTAACCAATTTATCCCACTCTTTTTGTACAAAACTACCTGGTGTACAAACTATCCATAGTTTTAAATTGGGACGATATGACATTGAAACTTCAAAACCCTTTCGAAGTTCTTTCTTGTGGTCTGCATCCAAAGGAGAATTGCTATCATCTTTTGCTCCTCTCCAATATTTGGCTTGCCATCCTAAGACATCACCTTGATTATAGGTTTTACCTCCAAAAGTTAAGGGCTTTTTTAGTTCAATATAAAACTCTGAACCTGGTGTATTATAGAAATACTCTATTTTTCCATAATCTTCAAACATACAAGAAGCAACATGAAAACAAAAATGCTCAAACTCCAATCTTTCATCTCCATGGTTCTTCAATAATGTCCAATTTATAATTTCACTCATGACAAATCGTTATTTGTGGGTAATAGGGACAATTCCCATGACATAAACTTTTATGTATACAGTCCACAGAGCAGTTAGATTTCCACTTTGCTCGATAGGAGTTAAACTTATGGTTCCAAATATCATAGAAAGCAAAATCTTTCAAGCTATAAGAATCCTTTCCTGCACTAAAGGAACATGGAGATACATTCATTTTATGATCTATATAAACTGAAAAGAAAGCACCTTCACACGTATCGATAAATGAAGGATTTATATGTGAAAATTTTAACAACATAGGCACAAAGCAAGCATCAAAGCCAAAACGAGGTCTGGCTATAGACGTTTCGTCAACAAGAGATAAGAACGCACGAAAAGACTTGCTATCTTGAATAACATCTTTTGCATTTGCTCTACCAGCAGGTTTATAAGTCAAAAAAATAATGGCATTTATACCATTTAGCTTTTCATTATAACATCCTCTCAGAATCATACACGCTTCTTCTAAATTATTCTTAGACAGCACATAATGAATATTTGTCTTGATTCCTGCATCTATTAGAAAAGCAAGTTTCTTCAGTTCTAAATCAGCCATAGAACTTACAGACAAAGCCACAGCACCTATTTTCCCAGATAAGCTACCGCAAATCTTAGGAGTTAATAGCATTCCATTGGTCGTAAAGTTGGGAACTATTGAACGTCGACAAGTTTCCGCTATGATTTCTAAGAAATTTGGATGTTCAAGAGGTTCCCCACCACCTAAGGCGACTTGAAAAACATTGCCATATTTAGGATGATTCATAGAGTCTAATATGCTGCAATAATCCTCTACACTTAGAAAATCATTATTAATGCAACTATCTTTGTAACAAAACGAACAACCCTTTGAACAATGGTTGGATATAGAAATATCTGCCAATTCTGGTACAGGGGCCCATGTCGGATTATCCTTTATTGTAGTTCCCCATCGCATTGTCATACCTGTTGTCGGGTCTGCTATAAAATGATAGTCAGCAATATGTCTTTCTAACATAATTAATACAGTTCTACTTGAGTTGCTCCAAAGCCATTCAATAAATCACTTATCTTCCTATTAAGTATAAGTTCTCCTTTTATATAGGCAAAAAGATCAGCCTCGTTCATCTTCAAAGGATCTGTATTGTCACCATTCATTTCCAAAGTTTCTTTTGAAATAGAACTTTCATCATCGGTATTAAACTGCATTAAGCAAGAATAAATCTCATGCTCGTGAAGATAACTTACCGTTCCATTTTCTAAAAGATAATTCTTCAATGCTTCTGCAATGCGAATGATACCCTTCATGTTTTTAGATTCTCGGAAGTTATCCAAAAAGCAATTTACAATCACTAGTGTCCCGTTAAAACGAGACGATTATTAAATAAGTTATTAATACTCAAAAGTTTACGGACTTTTTATAGTGTATTCGATTTGATTTTGTATCTTTGCACGCATATTTAAAATACGTGTGCGATGAACAAAGGCAAAACTATATTCTCTCAGATTATGTCACTTATACCAGAACGTGATTTCAAAACTTGTGTAGACCGTTATAAGGGAAACTACAGAGCAAGAAACTTCTCTTGCAAAGACCAATTCCTAGTAATGAGCTATGCTCAATTAACAGGTCGTGATAGTCTTCGAGATATAGAAAACTGCCTTACGGCACTCTCCAGCAAACTTTACCATTGTGGTATTAGTTATGCTGTACCACGTAATACTCTAGCAAAAGCTAACGAGAAGCGAGATTGGCATATCTATAAAGATTTTGCAGACGTTCTTTTGAAAAAAGTACGTCCTCTTTATGTCAAAGACAAGTTCAGATTAGACCTAGACAACATGGTATATGCTTTTGATAGCAGTACTATAAGTCTGTGTCTCAAATTATGTCCTTGGGCAAAGTATCGCAAAAACAAAGGTGGCATCAAAATGCACACATTAGTCGATTTGCGAGGAAATCTTCCAGTCTCAGTTTATTTGACTTTTGCATCGGTTAATGATGTAAAAGCTCTTGATGATCTCTACATAGAACCTTCTGCTATCTATTTGATGGACAGAGGATATGTAGATTTCAACAGACTCTTCAAGTTGATAACTAAGAAGAATGCATTCTTTGTTACTAGGGCAAAAGATAACATGCTTTTTGAAGTTGTATCAGAAGCCGAAGTTGACAAGAGTACTGGTATCATTTCTGATGAACGTATCAAATTAACAGGACTACATACTGCCAAATGGTATCCTGAAGAACTTAGAATGGTAACCTATGAGGACTATGCAACAAGTAAGGTGTATAGGTTTCTCACAAACAACATGGAATATGAAGCGCTTACCATATCTGAATTATATAGGGAAAGATGGAACGTGGAACTTTACTTTAAATGGATTAAGCAACACCTTCACATCAAATCCTTTTATGGAACTTCCGAGAATGCCATATATCTGCAAATCTGGATTGCCATATGCACATACTTGCTTTTAGCTTATGCAAAGAAAGTGATGCACATAGATCAATCGCTACACACTATTTCAAAGAACGTGGGTCTATTCCTTACGGACAAGACTCCTTTAAATGAATTGTTTAACAAAGCTGTTCCAACAGAAGAGACGGAGGATTGGCTATATCCTAGCCTTTTCAGGCCCGATGATTTCTAAACGGGACAGCAGTGATTTACAATATTTAAATTCATAGTCACTATATAGCTTACAGAACTACTATTTGTGACAAAATCTGTACGTAATTTCATTATATATTCCTCATTAATTATTATTCTCATTAATTTTGCTCCAGTCTCTGTTCATCAGTTCCTCAATCATGCCATAAATCTTTTTAGCATATCTCGTTCTGGCATGATTGTCATAGAGCGTACCACTCAGGATACTTTCATAAAATAGGATGACAAGGCTTTCAGCCTGACACCTGAATTTCCTATATTGCCTTTCATCATACTCCTTGTTGTGCCAGTAGTAGGCACCCGCCCAATTACGCTGATGATCATTCAGAATCTCTGAAGTAAGAAAAACATACTTTATCAAAGTAGCCTTCCTACCCTTCATCAATTCGTTTATCTTGCTGTGGAACACCAAAAAGGCATTGAATGACATACCCTCCATGACGGTTTTCAATTCAGCACTCTTTTTCTTGACAAGAACCTGATCAGCCTCCACCTTCGCAGCAATCTCATTCTCCTGCTTGATCTGTTCTTCCAGATAGGTAGTGTCCCATTTCCTCCAGATGAGCTTCCTGATATAGACATCCAGTTCCAAGGCCAACTTACCTTCCAAAGTCTCCTTTACCTGAAATTTCTCATCCAATAATAAGTCGCGCATCTTCGATAACAACTGATAAACTGTTGAAGAAATCAACTCCCGCTCAGCAGCAGCATCTTCTCCAGCAATTACCTTGTCACCCAAGCAAGCAATATTCTTCTCCAATTCCCCCAACTCATCGGAAGAAAAGAACCCAAATTGCTCCAACTTGCTCATCATGCCATGAATTTCAAAATACAAGGCATTGCAAAATGTGACAAAATCCATGTCTTTCAGCGACTTCATGAAGATAGGAAGATAGCAGATGACAGGATAAACCTCCATACTCTGAGGCATCTCCATTTCCTTCGGCAACTCCACTCCCGAAGCCTTACCGTCTTCTCTCGCAGTCGATATAATCTCGCCTGTCTCAGGATTCCTTGCATCCAGATAATTGCCAAAGTCAAACCCCTTGTCAATTGAGTCCATACCTGTTAACTCCTTCAACAAGATCTTCGGCTGCTTGGCATCACTCTTCATAATCTCCCGGAACACATCCACGCTTGCCATGCACAGATTACCCACGGCAGAGGCAAAGGGCACGTTCATCAGCAGATTGCCATGCAACAGGTCATCGAACTTTTCTCCATAGATGCGCATGGAGATATACCATTCCTTGGGATTACCCTCAAAGCCGATGGAGGAGATATGAATGTCCTCAGCCGTATCGGTATGCTGTCCATACAGACTGCTGATGACAGGATATTTCTTCCGGAAATGTTTTTTGATGATCTGTTCGTAACGGTCATAACCATTTTCTGCAAAGTCCAACACATGCGCCCATCTGCAGCATGCCATGATATATCCGTCATGGTTCAGGAAGTTCATGTTGAAGTATTGGTGCTCGTTGATTCTCACCGTCACCTCCAACTGCTTATGGATTTTCTTATTGAACGCAAACGTGCCTTCAGACGGAAAATTCAAAGGTACACTGGTTGTGAACACTGGTAAAATTATTGGTGCTTCTCTCATTGCTTCTGTTCATTATTGGTGTAGTTGATGATTTACAGGAGTGATTTCTCCATGTCGTTTGGCTCACGAATCACAGCCATCGGCTCTCCTTCAAATGGTGTCTCTGGCATCAAGTCCATCAACTTCTTCTTCATGCCCCGATGATTGGGGTGTTGTCCTGCTGTCTCTTTGATATAGCGGCATACCTCCTGGCGTTTCTCCTCGTGGTTCCATATCTTGACAACTTTTACCAGGGCTTGATAGCTGTCGAATACCAGTTTCCCGATACGTCTATTGTATTCGCCTACCAGTTCTTGTATGTCATCTCGGTTGATGAGCAGTGGTATATGTTTGCACAGCGCCATGGCGATGGCATATGCTGCATCGGGTCTGTTCTTCTCCAATATCTGTGGAATGGATTTCTTTGCCATCATTCCAGCAGACGCAGCTGAGCCATGAAGTCATCATTATCTCTTGGCTCAAAGCTTACTTCCTGCATCAGATATTTGGAGTATTCCTCTTCATAGTTCACGCTCAGTCCTTTCGGAATATAGTTGATTCTCGGTCGCTCCATCCTGGCCCAATACCGCTGTCGCTCCATCATCCGCTGACGCCGTTCATCATTTTTGATGCGCGCCAGCTTCTCATAGCTCACCATCGTCTCTATCTCCCTGAATTCAGGAGAATTCATCACCTCTGCCTTCAGATGCTTCTTGATGAGTTTCTCCAAGTAACGCCGCCATACCTCTTTGTTCTCTTCAGTAACGAAGGATGGGCATTGCTCTCCGTAGAAGGTGTGCCAGGTGAACGGCTCGAAGTCGAGGTGCCAGAGGAAGGATTAATGTTGTGGTGTATTGTTTTGCTCCATAATTCTTATCTGTTCAAAATATCAATAGTAAATTTAGCAAAACAACGATGGCTATTCTGCATATATCTTTGATTGAAAATATCCTCTTTCACTTCCTTTTCTGCCCGGTGTAGGCATTTAGCAATCTGTGCAATCTGACTCCTTGAATAGTTCTTTTTAAGTTTCTCCAATCGCAACGCTTCAATTTTGTGATAATCATATCGCTCTTGCAAGTGAAAAAAATCAACATATCTGTCATAAGGGTATTTTGCAACAAAATAAATGAAATCCTTACGTGGACTTTTTGAGTGACCTAACTTAACTTTAATCCTTTTGTGTAAATCAAAAGCAAAGGACGAAGGACTAAGAAATTTCAGTTCATTAAGATTCACATATGGTAAGTCTTCACGTTTTATTCGCTCGTTGCAAACAGGACATGAAGGAACGAAATTGAATAATGACAATGCTACAGGAGGACATTTTCCTTTTGGCAAAAAGTGGTCTATATCAAATTGTCTTTTGGCTACACCTTTACCAGTTTCTGTATATACATTGATATAAGCCATATCACAATAATGGCATGTATAAATCTTTAGTCCATCAGCATGCTTCTTAAAAAATGCGGAAATTTTGGAATCGTATTTATTCGTATACTTGAAAATCTCATGTAAGTCATGTAAACTTTTAGATGTAATTCTCTTTTTGGAACAAACTCGAAGAAATGCCTCATAGAATAATGCCAAGTCTTCGAAATCCATAGTCAATAAGTCAGCAACAGAATTATTCAATGCTCTGACACATCTGTATTTGCGTTTCCAATTCTCCCATTTTGATTCGAGTCCAAGTCTTTTTCTTCCTCGTTTCGTAACTTTATCTGCTAAATCAGTGGCGAAAAGGCCTATATAGTCATTGACTAAATCTGCAAATTCTTTACTCCCTTTGGATGGATATTCAATTGGTTTCATTCTTCGTTGTCATAAAAATCCACTAACTCATCATACATTTCCCTAAGTTCCCTCTGAAGATACTCTTCACCAATGATACTGGTAACATAATTAAATTTGGATTTCTGCTTCTCGAAAGCTTTATTCAGTTCCATATCATCAATATGCAATTCTTGCTTGTTTTCGTTATCTCTTAGCGATTCTTGATACCTTCTGTGCTTGAAATAAAACTCAACAACTTCATTGATACATGATTGAGCTATTTCACCCATCGTCCCTTGCAAAAAGAAAGATTCACTTAGCATGTCAACAATATTAGCTCCAAATGTTTGCCCACGTTGTTTTTCACATTCTCCTTTTTGCAGACATAGGATGTTGCTTCGCGGTATATCACTCAGCACAAATGGTGAATGAGTAACTAAAGTTATATTGATGTCATAAATATTTTTAAGATGTACTGAGTTGATTGAACTCAGCAGAAGTTCCACAAATTTACGTTGTAAATCCGGATGATAATACAGTTCAACTTCATCCATAAGCATACATACGTGATGATACTTAAGAAATGACAAATGTTCTTTTTCTATGGAATCATCTTGTACTGTTGAGTCTATGTTGACCAGATGATACAACACATTCCCTAACGTATAGGCAATTTGCCTTTCTCCAGAACTTAATCCGGTAAATGGTATCAGCCCAACAGACTTGGATTTACTCTCAAACGCCTTCTTGTCTTCACGTTTTACAATCATCAATGTAACTTCTGCAATAGGTGGAGGTAATAGGTCTTCCTTTTGAAATTTGAAATCAGTAGTTGGTTTATCACATTTCTTTTCACTTTCGTAAAAGAACCTACCTTCATTTGTTTTTATGAATCCATCTACGTCATTGGCAAGAACGACTCCCGTACGAATAGCATAATACTCTTCTGTATCTAGGAATACCAAGAAAGCTAATTGTTGACGAAGTTTCTTCGTTCTATGAGTCTGGTCATGGAGTAAATCGTGTATATAACGTTTTATCTTCTTTTCATCATATCTGTCACCAATTAACCATTCCCAATCTCTTTCGTATGGTTTATATGTTTGAATAATCTTCAATGTCTTGTATGCCACATATTCCCATGCCTGTCGTTTTAAATTAGGCAAGGTCTCAATATCTTCTTTAAGAATGAGGCGCATCTGTTTCGCCCAAAACTTACAAATCGGATTTACCATAGAAACAAATCTTTGTTTCAGGTATTCCTTCTCGTCTTTATTCATATTTGCAGAGAGAAGTTTGCCTAAATAAAGTTCTTCGAATCCCTCATATTCATTTTCTTCCTTATATTTAAACGTGAAACCTACAACCTCATATGTATTATTGATGATTCGCAAAGGGAATTCGCGAATACTCTTTCCTTCTTCATCCGTTTTTGGGACTTCGTAAAACGCAAGATTTACAAGATTATTCTTCCCAAGCATGTTTTCCTTGCTTGCATTGATATAGCCCTCTTCACGCATGGGATGAACTACAACAGGAGTTTGATAGCCATCATTCTTGTGAAACACCCCTTTGAGCCAAAAATAATCCTCGTTCTTCAAATGTTCGATATCGCCATATAACCTTTCTAGTTTTGCAACAGACGTTCTCTCACTTTCATAATCTCTATAATTAAAAGCATAGAGAGAATAATTGCTTACAATGGTGTAAAACCATCCACTTAGATAAGCATGTTTGCCTTTTTGGTATTTCAATGGTTCATCAACATTACCCTCTGATTGTTCTTCAAGTATTTTGATAGTGTCACAATGGTTATTCTCGTCAACAGTTGATATACAGACATTTCTACCTTTTACGGTAAGAACTTTTACCTCATGGTCCAAATAGACGGCAACCGAAGCATACACATGGTCAATGTAATGAAGATGCTGGGCACTCGAATAATTGAATGTTTCACCCAAAATAGCAGCCGAAAGATTGTTAAGAGTCCTCAATATCATGTCTATAATGGTACTTTTGCCAGTACCATTTTGACCTACAATGGCACTTATACTCACTTTCACTCCATGGTCTGGTGAGTATAACAGGAATTCGGAATCAAAAGCATCCTCTCGAATTGCTACATTAAAACCATTCTCAACATCGCCTGATATAGAAAAGCCTTCATTGATATACAGCCAATCTTCACGACCATACAGGGACTTTTGCATCATTTTTGCATGGTAAATAGCATTCTCTTCATTGGGAGAATACAATTTCAGCCCAACCAATTTTAATCCACGAGAAGCCATTCCTTCATTACAATCCACCTTAGAATTTGGTTTCATCCAAGGGCGTTCTATATTTATCATGTCAATATCTTTCATGAGCCATGTTTGTCATATTCAGCGTGCATAACAAAATTGCACAAATATATGATGGCGCATCTAACAAGTTGCGCCAACCTAATAGTATTGAGTTTCAATTCTTGTTTCGAAATGGTTAATTGGTATTCAGTATGGGACATTGGCTCGTCCTTAATAATTATCGACTTATGCTCCATATAATTGCGTAGCATTTTCAAGTCCTTTGTTTGTTCATCAACAACATACCAATCCGTTTTCATTCCATAAACATCCAACTTGATGTTATACAAGCCTAATAAAGGCATATTCTGTGAATGTGCCAAGATTTCTTGTCGAATATCTCCATTCTTACAATTCCATATTTTGGCAAAGTCTACCTCATATGATTTTAATTTAATATCAAGATAATTGGATAAGAACATGGCTATCTTGTCGAATATGGAATAAAAGTTCTTATATGCCATTTTCAGCATCTCCATATTCACACTGTTCTTATCCTCATTTATGATAGAATATAGAATCTTCCTGGTGCTGATGAAACTACCTTTGATTTCTTCAAAGGTGCTTTCATAAAGAGCTTTTTTCTCTGGCGTGTCAACTATGACAGGAAGTTTCACATTATCACATAGTGACAGCATAGAATCAGGTTCAACATCATTAAAACGATTGATTCTTAAATAATGATGACATATCCATTTCTCGTATTCACCATCTTGGATATTGTTATAATCAACTAAAGGTGCATCCAAAGAAGGAGAGGGCCATGAACAAATCTGTCTGAAATAAGGTGAAAGACTATCATAAAACTGTTGGTACTTTCTTATTATCTGCTGAGCTTTTCTTACAATAAATGGTTCTTCGTCAGTCCAAAAGCTATGCATGTTAGCATAGGCAAAACCTTGATTTCTCTCTACTTCCTGCGTATTGCAAGTATCCAACAAAGCCATTCTGTAGTATTGTTGAGCTTCGCAGAATCTTCCAAGATGATCATATGCATTAGCTAAACACAAATAAGCACGGCATGATGTTCTGAAAGCATTAGGATACAATGCTGCCCATTTTTCTTTTTTCACACGAGTAATCAAATATTGTACATTATGGTAGTAGCTTACTTCCTTATAGACATATTCGTTATTATAGTATGCCTTTCTGAAATCCAATTCCCGGCTTTTCAGAATTCCATAAGCATCTCCAAGAACACAATACCCTATCAACTGATTAAACAGACTTTCTTTTGCCCAGTCTGTTTGTTCAATCTTCGATAATTCAGCCATGAATGTTTCTCTGTCAACGGCTTTATTATTAAACAAATCAACCAATAGAGCAAACTTATTTATCTGTTCTGTTCTTTCTGTTATTTCTGATTGTTCAATAGAATATTTCATAATGAACTCTTGTAAAAAACATAATAAAGGAGACGGCGAACCGCCTCCCCGGTGTCAAACATGAGTTTGAATCACCTGTTTGATGTACTACACAATCGACATGACATCTTGACCAGCGTTGAACACGTCAACAAGGTCAATTGGAATACCAAAGTACAACTTGATTGCAATACTTGACAAATCCAAAATTGCGATTATACACTTGGCAGACTCCTCAAAACTCTGCCCTTTCACTTTGTCGATGAGTCGGGCAATCTTATGCCCGACCTAATTTAATTTTAAATTTTTCATTTTTTAAAGAAATTAAAATTTAACAATATAATTAGTCCACCCGATTTGTGGATTCCTTACGACTATCCTCCCATCCACCCAGCTCTTGCATTCTCGTAAGGTAATATTTTTACAAATCCCCATCCCCCAAAAACAAACTCATCATTGGGGAGAGGAGCTTTTCCCAAAATCATCACTCTTTCAGTCCCTCTCGATACCAGTCGAAGAGTATCTTGGCATTGCCGCATATCCTCCAATCACCCAGTTACCCTTGTTCTTCTGTTCCAGGGCTTCTTTCCTCCACTAGATGATAATACGCCACAATTACTTCCCTTATCTGCGTATTAGCACACCTTCTTGCCTCTTTAGCAAGTAAATTCATGATGCAATATGTGAAAGTAGCCATGATACAAACACCGAGAATAAATACTATAATATTCTCTGCCCAGCTGTATATCACTTTATCACTCCAGTTGCTTTGCCACTGATTGAAAACCTCAAACCAACTTCTCCACATGGTAAAATGCTTGATTAGTAAACTCACAAACAACAACAAGACGGGCAGCATCAATCCCTCATATATCGCTCTCAACACCCAAAAACGAGAAATATACACAAACCGATTTCGACAATCCTCATCTTGAGAGTTGTCCAATCTCATCCACATATACGAAAAAGCAACTTTCTTATTTTCCTCTATCAGTTTTGTAATCAACTCATCTTTGAATGTAAAATGTGTCGCAGCCTCAGAAAACATAAATTCAAAATCGGCATCTTTATCCCTTTCCCCAAAATGCTTCATCAGCCAATAGCGAATTTGCTTACCCGCTATCCAACTCATCATCCCCAACACATATGCGGTAACAATACATACTATCACAGATAATGTTACTTGCTCCTTATGAAACACAAAATCTTTAAAGCCAGAAAAAGTATATATCAAAACACCCAACATAGTCGTACCAGAAATCAAGTACGACATATCAAAGATGTTTAACGCACCTGTAACTGTGTCAAATTGCTTTTGAACATTCATATCAATTCGTTTGTCATTATCTTTGCCATGCCGATGAAAGTAAAGTTCCTCCCGTCGCTCATAAGCTTCTTTGTTATGGATAGTTTATCAATTCCTATTCTACTTTAAGAAAAGCAGATACATCATCAAATAAGTCTGCATCCAGCTTCATGTCATTCTTACATATAATCTCAAGCTTGATTTTTGTCTGTATTAAAGGATTATTGACGGAATAAAGATATTCATTCAAAGCCCTCAACTCCTGAACTAACCATTCATGCTTTTTCATCATCCAACGACATATCAGGGTACATTTGTCATTCTCACACTGAATGCCATTAACATTTTCAGGCCCATCCATTATATTTATCTCTATCCTTCCATCATTCAAACAACAGTTACATCCTTCGCATTTTTCTGTATTTTTGATGGTTGTTAAATACTTTACATTTAAATACAACCTGACGATGAGAATCTCCGTTATGGGTTTATCATATAAAGGCATGTAGATATTCTGCTCTATAAAATTACCTTTTTCATCCAAACAAGGAGTTTCATAATCTGCATCAAACTCGAGCTTATCGGTAATTAGATGTGAAATCCAATGGAATCTTGAAATACCAGCCATGAAACTTATGTTCTGGCGCAACAAATGATAATTGACTCGATCGTTGGCAACATCAAAAAGATCAGCCAAACGAATCAGTATCATTAAATATTTCAGACTTACCGTATCTCTTTTGGCCCTAGACTTCAATCCATACACATCCTTATAATCCCAACAATGACTCTCAGAAACCTTAGCAACAAAAGAAACAAGTGTAGGTTCCAAATAACTCAACAAAGAATGAGCCTTAGATAGGATAAAGTCAGCACTTTCCGTGTGATGCCTTACTCTGGTTCTATCACTAAAAAAATCATATACAGCTTCAAATACCTCTACCAGATGATTGCCAGCTTCTTTAAAATGAACATTTCTTTTTCTCTTTTTCTCTATCTCATCATTATGCACAGGATTATCCTCGCCCAACTTGAAGAACTCGTCAACAGCATTTTGCATTTTTAGAATTTGCTCTGATACAAAGTCAAATGTATTGCTATTGGCAGAACCTAAAATATATAAGTCTGGATGAATCACCATACTAATATCATGCAAGTAACATGATAAAAACAAGATATAGTAATCAATTGGCTTTAACACGAAATAATCTATGGTTCTTACAATGTGTACCGCATTATTGACTAGCGTCACAGCATGCTCTTCATTGTGCAAGGTATAAGAGTTCAAGAATTTTGAGCCATTATACCACAAGCCCTTGGTGATTCGATGAGTCTGAATCAAGCTATCTATCCAATCAGGATTCTTAACGAAGGAGATGAATGTACCTAACACCCCTAAAAGCGACATATCAACATTCATCTGATTAGAAATATCTTCATTGTTGATATTCTTCACGAATGCAACGAAATCGTCGAAATCAAAATGTGGGTTTCTCAACCTCAACAAGATGCGCAACTCTGTATAACATAATTTCTTTGAGTTGGATTTTACAAACGAATAATCGTCAGAACATCTGACACCTATCGATTCGGAATAATAAGCATTCAATATTTTACGTCGGAAATCAGGAGAGTTCTTATCTACGAATATTGTATATTTCTCTATTCCCAAAACAGAATAATCTTTTAAATCCTCCTGATTATGCAGATTCTCCAAGTTACTTATATTATCCAGGAACACTTTAAATTTCTCAAATTGAGTAGCCTGCTTCAAATCCCTATTTCCTCTATAGTTTCCATTCATCCCCCGTTTCAGCGAAGCATATTTATCTAAATAAAGCCCCTTCATCGCTAGTGAATTCTCTACATCCTTACGATAATACAGATTCTTTATTTCGCCTTTATGAGTACATAAAGATTCAAAATTCCTTACTACTTCTCCTATTTTATCCGCATTTGATGATGAAAGTTTTTCTATAAGTAACCGATATTTCGACTGAAAGATTTCCTCTTCGGTTGCTTCAAGAAAATCCTTTAACGCATTTAGACTTTCTCTATCATTTTCTTTTTTATATTTATTTTCTTCATCTTGTATCTTTTGAATAAAATCCTCCATCATTTTTTCTCCAGAATTTGATTCTGTTTTCAATCTGAAGAGATTTACACGATAAAGGAAGTATTTTTTGTATCGTTTCAGCCATTTGAGTCTTGAAATATCCTTCTCTTTCATCTGACCCTTTCCTGCATTCGAATCATCCTCTTTCTTTTTAAGTCTTTGAATTTCTGCATCAACCACCATTTTGATTGCACAAAGTTTTTTGAATGAAATAGAATCATCTATATCATCTAAACTCCAAAACATGCCGCCGGTTTTAGATATTTCCCTAGGTATATTCTCAATACCTTCTAGATGGTTATCAGCATCATCTATATAACTACATGAGCTTTTTTCATCGTTATGAAATTGCACCTTATAGTTTAAGTTTTCCTGGAATTTCTTACAGTTTGCTGGCAGGAAATTATAAACATCACAGTCTCCACCATCCTTATCTTTAAAAAGGTCATCTAATGAGTCATTGAGCTGTTTTATCCTTTCTTTAAATTCACTCTTACCCAGTTCTGACTTTATATAAATTACAGAGTCATCTACATAAAAATAAGCATCTCCTTCGAATATTTCTTTCCTCATCATTTCCTTTCTAACAGCCAGCATGCAGAGATTACCAAAGAAATATGACTGAGGCAAACCTTGTGGAATGCCACAATTCATATAGAACCCACTTATATCCTCTGTCTTATCTATATAATATTCATCTGCCCATGATTCGAGGTAAGTCTTATCAATATCAAAATAAAGTAACTTCGCAATCGCTACTTTTAAAGTTTCAATATCACCATTACCACCCTTACCATTATTTTCACTACCAAAAGTAGCGGAAAGCTTATTTACAATCAGATTATATAGATACTTAGGGGAAACCGTTGGAAAGAAGTTTTGTATGTCAAGACATACCTCTGTCAAATAGCGATGGCTATTCTGATAGGTACGACAATGCTGTACAACATCATCAGAAAAAGACTTATATTGATTCTTCCAGTTTTTAAACAAGTATTTTACATCAGTGCTAGGCAGATTGCCATAGAAATTATGTGGAATCAGTTTAGACAGTTCAGAAAGGTTACGTATCCCATCTGAATCATCATACATCAATTTTGCCAAAATGCAAACTATGCAGATCATATCTATCAAACGGGCAGAGTGCATCGGGCGATAAACCAATTTATTCCCTTCAACCTTCTTCATCTTGAAATATACAGAAATGCCGAAAAGAACTTTCTTCTCTGTATCCAAAATTTCATTAAGTCGCTTCTCGCAAGCCTGTATCACCTCCAGAATTAGCTTTGAATTATATTTGTCACCCAAAGCATAGAATAGTTCAAGGTCATTTTTTGCTATGATATTATCGCTTGTTCCTTTTACAGGAATCACACAATCTAGAAGACCTTTCTCAAAGACATAAGATTCCAAACAGTAAATAGCATTATAAATATTTTCATAACTTACAATACTGTCTTTCAAGCTATTCTTCTTACGGTTATCGATTTTTGAAACAATACTATTCATGAAAATACCCTTTCCATATTTTTTTAAGTTTGTCTATAAAGACAAGTATAGGCTGTTGATGAACATCATCCTGTTCTTCATCCACAAACTTACAATACATAGAAAACAACATCAGTTTGTCTTTTCTCACCGCAATCGTAAAACCATCCTTTACATGAAGAAGATGATCAAACTTACTCCATTCCAAAGTCATTTTGGGACGAGCATATTCATTAAAAGATAAGACGAACAGATCATTAAATATAAATTCTGCCTTTTTATACTCAGCGTCTAGCTCTTGTAATTGGTTGACAGCTTCTACAATGTTAGTAAAAAAGAAAAACAAATCAACCAGCTTCTCCTGATAGCCAATAGTTTGTTTTCTTAAATAGCTCCAAGTATTACCAAATTGAGAATTACATGATACAAAGTATGCAAATCCAAAAAGTGGCTCATCTTGAGTTACTATCAATTTTACGATTTGTTTCACATCCCGTTTTTTGTCAACATTATCTACAAGAAGATTCAAAAAAAAGTTCAGAACCTTTAATTGATGCTTTTTATTACGAATAGAACTATCCTTTTCAAAAGAATCACTATGCGCATTTTCTTTCGTTGTCTCCTCAAGTATTTCATCTTCCTCTTCTTCAAGCTGTTTTTGAATATCAAGCTTAAACAAAAAAGCAGAATAAGCAGGAATCTTGTTTTTATTATTCTTTTCCTGTGGCATAATTATTCTTATAATATTCACTATAGTCACTTACCTCTAGCGGCAGTTTTTCACATCTCAAAAAAACACAGAGATTAATAAAGAAACGCTGAAGCTGTTCATAAGCCTTTCGCCCGGCATCATCATTGTCTGGATACATGTGCAGGCGGAACTTGTCCAACATCATCAAATCCAGTTTTGGCAAAATAGTAGAACTCGGAATCGCCAATGCCTTTTTACCCGCAGACAACAATGCCAGGCAATCTGTAATACCTTCGCTGATATACAAATCATCCCCTCTTTCCAGCGTATTTAGAACCGGTAAATTATAAAGTCTAGTTTTCTGAGACGAAACAAACTGAAAACGAGGCACTTTCTTGTCTGCAGCCCCTAAATATCGTGTTTGCAGTCCCACTAAATTACAATCCACGTCATAATATGGAATTATCAAACACGGAGTAAATATACTAAGATATAGTGTTTGGGATATAAATCCACTTTTTATTAACGTTTCTTGCGGAAACGAATCTTTCAAATTCTTTAGAAGTTCCCAAGGCTCATCTAGAGACACGATGTTCAAAGACTTAATGACTGTTGGATTTAATTTTCTTTCATCAAACAAGAATTTCTTTCCTGTAGCAGTCAGATTACAATGATTAAGAATATACTGTGCAACCTCGGTAACAAATATTTTTTCTTTCTCTACAGGTTTCTTTATTATTCGTTTTGGTATAACCAGAGTTTTTGATCTTCTAGGCACATTTTCCAGATAAATCCCAAACTGACTGCATAACCATTCGCATGCTTTGACAAAACTCAAATTTAATTCGGTCTCAACAAATTTGATAGCATTGCCACTATTGTGGCAAGCAAAGCAATACCAACGATTACGGTTCTCCCCAAAGAACCCCATACTAGGATGATGATCATCATGTGCAATACACAATGCTCTATGATACTTCACTACAATTCCTAATTTTTTAGCAACCTCTTCACAGGAAAGTTCATTTAGCTTTTCAACTACACTTTTAGGAATATAAACCATAATTCAAAAAAAGATAATAAAGTTTGTATAAGCATCCATCCCCTATAGCAATACAACTTTCTCCCCAATGTTTACTGTGGATACAGAGTATTAAAAAATGGACTTTTTCGATTTTTAAACAAATCTAACCAGAAGAGACTCCCGCGAATTCAACAAGACATAATCCCTCCTTTCAGCTACAATCATGTCAAATGTCATATATATAACATTTATTCACCCAAATATCAATATCTCCGGGAACCCGCACAACATGGCGAGGGCTTTAATGCCCCGCCAACCTTAGAGCGTAGCGGTTCCGAGCACCGAGAAGGTGCGGTTACATCCCTTGCCCTTTTGGAAAGAGTGAGGGCTTGGGAGTAGGTTAAGGGCCCTCCCGCAGGGGGTACTGTCCCCTACAAGGGGAACTGAAAGGGTCGTAAAGACTATTGAAGACAGGTGGGACTATTCTTTCACAATCACTTCAAATGTCTTGAAGATAAGCTTGAAGTCATACCAGAAGCTGGCATTCTTTACATACTCCAGATAGAGTTTAATCTTCTCCTGCATGATTATATGGATGTAATAATCCTCAGGATCAGCTGCCTTCTCCATTAACTCATTCTCATTTCTGAACTTGATGCTGGCAGGGGCAGTGATTCCCGGCCTTACATCCAGCACATGCATTTGCTCAGAAGTCCAATAGTTTACATAGTGACTTTGGTTCTCGAAATGTAAATATTCATAACTTTCAATGTACTTCCTGCAAAATCGCCTTTGGCTCATGCGCATAACAGGTGAGTATGAAATATGCAGGTTAGTTAATTCACCGAATACATATAATACTGCGCCGTCTGGTAATCGAAGATGGTTACATTACCAACATTTACCGTAACAGAGAAATAGGTGGCGGTATGATAGTCAAAGCCATTGATGGTATTGCCAGACATCATCATGTTTACATAAGAGGCAGTAGAGTAATCAAAGAGGTTAGGGAGATAACCAGAAAGATAATTACTCCTCTGATAATCATATACTGACAAGAAATTGCCAGTATGCGAAACACTCATCGGATGATAACCACCATTGGCAAAATCAAACACACTTGAAGCCACCCTGTTTGTCACCATTACATAAGAAGCTACGGCAACAGCTCTTCTTACATCAGCTATCATCTCTTTCCCCTCCCATATCATTAGAATGTACTTCATCCGTTTGAGGCGCAAGAGGAGGAACTGGTGATGGTGGTCTCATCCCATGCCCCTTTTGTTGCGCCATCATAATCTGACACTGAGTGGTTATAGTCTCAGTTGTCTGTTTTGCCTCATCCAATAACTTATGAATGCCTTTTGCCTCAGTTTCAGCCTTATTGAGCATCTCATCTGTCTTGAAGATAGAATATAACGAGAACACCAAGAAAATGATCATTAGGCAGCTCGCAGCAAACATAAGTACATTGAAATCCGCCTGTAGCTTATTGTATTCCAAATGCAAAAGAGCCTCTTGACGCTCTTGATGCTTATCAAGCAAAGCTTGAAGCTGGTCGATATTCTCAGAACTCTTACTCTTCACATTCTTACTGCTGTTTAAGACCTGCTCAAACATCAAAGCATCCTTCTTTTGCAGAGCTACAATATCATCTTGTGCTTGCTTATAGCAAGAAGCAAGATAAGCAAATGCTGCACAGGATACAAGTATTACAACAATGACACAAGCCACGAACCTATGTCTACCGCTAATCGTGAAGACTGATTTTGTTTGATTATTCTTTTCCATACAATTCCCTTATTATATTCTTTAGCACTTTGAAAAATTCTCATTACCTTTGCGCCCATTCATTGGGCTTACAAGACTATCCGAAGATTCTTTCTGCGATAAACTTGGCTGGGAAAAGAAAGCCAGCCATGAGGTAACCACTTGACAATCCCAGTTCTATCACCATCCGTTGCCGCCATGCCTTACTGCAAGGCAATACCCAGCCTATCTCCCACCTTACCCCAGGCGGTCCCATCCCGCACAACCATGGCGAGGGCTTTGATGCCCCGCCAACCTTAGAGCGTAGCGGTTCCGAGCACCGGAGGGCGGTTACATCCTCTCGTTCCTGAGGAAAGAGAGGCTTGGTGAGAAAGGTGGAGCCTTCTTTAATGGTAAAGAAGGACGGGATGATTTTAGAAAAAAATTAGATGATTTTAGAAATCAAATTCATATCATTCCACCGTCACACTCTTCGCCAGATTTCTCGGCATATCCACATCCAGTCCCTTATCCACTGCCACATAGTAAGCAAGCAGCTGCAGCGGAACCACGCTCAGTAGCGGAACTAGCGCATTCAGGGTTCTTGGAACCTCCAATACATTATCCGCTATTTCCTTCACCTGCTGGTCACCCTCAGTCACCACGGCAAGGATGCGGCCGTTTCTCGACTTCACCTCCTGCATGTTCGAGATAATCTTTTCATACAACTGATGATGCGTAGCAAGGAAAACGATTGGCATATCCTGATCTACCAGAGCGATAGGACCATGCTTCATTTCGGCAGCAGGATAGCCCTCGGCATGGATATAACTGATTTCCTTCAGCTTCAAGGCACCCTCCATCGCCACAGGATAGTTCACACCACGACCCAGATACAGGAAGTTGTGCGCATAGGTAAACATTCGGGAGATATCCTTGATTATCGGAGCCTGCTCCAATACCTTCTCCATCTTCTGCGGAATCTCAGAAAGTTCCTCTATCATCTGATAGTAGTCAGCATTGTTCAGGGTTCCCAACTCATGCCCCAAAGCCAAAGCAAGAAGCGTAAGAACCGTCACCTGACCGGTGAAAGCCTTCGTACTTGCCACACCAATCTCCGGACCCACATGGATATAGATACCCGTATCCGTTTCACGGGCTATGGAAGACCCCACACCGTTCACGATACCGAAAATCAGCGCACCCTTCTCCTTCGCCAGCTTAATCGCAGCCAAGGTATCCGCTGTCTCACCACTCTGGCTGATTGCAATCACCACATCCTCAGGTTCAATCACAGGGTCGCCATAGCGGAACTCACTGGCATAAGCCACCTCCACTCTCTTGCGGCACATCTTCTCAATCAGCTGCTTACCGATCAGTCCGGCATGCCAACTGGTACCACACGCCACGATGATGATATGCTTCGCCTGAACCAGTCGGTCACGATAATCACGAAGTGCAGAAAGAACGATGCGGTTGTTCTCAGGATGTTCCTTGTCAGCAAAGAGGCGACCACTCATACAATCCTTCAGACAGTTTGGCTGGTCATAAATCTCCTTCAGCATAAAGTGATCAAAACCACCCTTGCTCAACTTGCTGATGTCCAGATCCACGGTCTTGATATCGTAATGACAGGCAGAATGCTCCAGGTTGATGATGTTCAGTTCCTCGCCCACTCTGATGTCGGCAATCTGACCATCTTCCAGATACACCACCTTATCCGTATGCTCCACGATAGGAGTCGCATCACTGGCGATATAGAAGTCCAGATTATCCATACCCACACCAACGACCAGCGGACTAGACTGACGTGCTGCTACCAGATGGCTAGGGTTATTCTTCTCGACAACAGCAATGGCATACGCACCGATGGCATCGTTCAAAGCCTGGCAAACGGCAGAAACCAAGTCCTTGCCATTCTGCTGGTAGTAGAAATCAATCAGCTGCACCAGCACCTCGGTATCGGTAGTACTTTTAAACTCATAGCCCTTCTCGATGAGCTGTTCCTTCAGTATCTGGTAGTTTTCGATGATACCATTATGCACCAGCGCCAAGTCACCACTCATGCTCACATGAGGATGCGCATTGGTAGCAGAAGGCTCACCATGGGTAGCCCAACGGGTATGAGCGATACCGATACAGCCGCTACAATCCTTGTCGGCAGCCATCGCCTCCAAGTTAATCACCTTACCCTTTGTCTTGTAAATATTCAGTTGATTCTGACTATTAATCAATGCCACACCAGCACTGTCATATCCACGATACTCCAGTTTCTTCAACCCCTCAATAAGAACAGGATAAGCATCATTCTGTCCTATATATCCAACTATTCCACACATAGTTTACTTTCTTACTAAATTATTTTTTTATTTGTTTCTTCCAATCCAGGAATCTCAGGATGAGCGAGATCTGGTCCTCCCACTTATCACTCAATCTCATCGCCTCCTCCTTGCTGTAAGCAGGATAACTTTTGGTAAATCCACTGAAAATTTCATCAATATTGCGAGAATCGAATATAATTTCCACCCTCACCATTTAAAAGATTTTAAAAATAAATAATTTCCGTTTACGAGTTCCCGTATATGGGAACTCTCTTTTATTTTATTTTTTGTATCTTTGCACCGTGTAACACAGATATAGAACCTTATTACCTACTTTAGAGGCGCCGTGACAGAAACAGTAATTTGTAGATCTCTACTTCCGAAAACCAACGGAGGCGGAGACAGGGGAGTTCGTGTCCGTAGCCAGAGAGCGATACAGAGCATCTTCTGCACAGTTCAAGATGACACGATGACACGGTGACACTAGTTTTGCAACTTTTTGCCTCGCACGCGGGCAGGCAGGAACTTTCGGCCTGATTTTTCCTGCCTGCCCGCGCGAGAGTAAATCTTCAGAAATCACTGTCATAAGTGTCACCCTGTCACCTCGAAGCGGTTACTTCCGAATCAAAACTCAAAGACTTACGGTTCAAAAGTCAGTCACTTACGTAGCAAAAGTCAGGGACTTACGCTCCGTAATCCACTGGCTTACAGATACCAGACCAAAGAAAATCTATGAGAAAGTATGAGCAAGTATGAGCAACTGTGAATTGCCCCCTCACCGTCTTCGTATCTTTGCAACGTGGTTCAGAGATTCTCGGCGCTCTCAATCAGCAAAACAGGCGAAGACATTTGATGGAACAGGCTCTTCAATATGCCATGCGATCCCAATCAGCAAGCCGTCCCCCACTACAGCAAGCTATAGTAAGGCGGTCCCATCCCGCACAATATGGCGAGGGCTTTGATGCCCCGCCAACGCTTATAGAGTAGCGGTTCCGAGCACCGAAGGGCGGTTACAACCTCTTTCTTCGGGCAAGAGAGAGGCTTGGTGAGAAAGGTGGAGCCTTCTTTAATGGGGAAAAAGCGATGCCAGTAAGTGCAATGAAAACTCGCTTTCAAATTGCCGAGTGCAGCTCGCTTTATCAACAAAGAAGGACGGGATGATTTTAGAAAAAAGATTAGATGATTTTTGAAATCAAAATCCTTTTAGTATTCGAAAGGACTATCAAAGTCCTTCAGCACCTCATGTTTCGTATCCTTCTCCGAAAGATTAGCATGTTCCGTAGGAATGCGCCAATCGATGCCGAGTGATTCATCCAATATCGAGATACCCCCATCAGCCTCTGGGTGATAGAAGTTATCACTCTACCCTTCACGCATCTCACCAGCTTGCTCTGGGTAAACGGAGGTCTCTGAATTGCAAACCACGCATCACACCATAAGAACTCATGCTCTCATTGTCCTGGCAAAACTCCACCTTGTAGCCCACCAATGGCTATACTTTCTCTTTAAACTCTCGCTTGCTAAAGCTTTCAAAGAAATAGCCACGAGCATCTTTAAAAAGGCGAGGCTCAATAATGAGCATGCCTTCAATATCAGTCTTTATTACGTTCATTATATCAATTTTAATCGATTTGTATAAAAACGGGCTACTAGGCTCCATCACCGAAAAGTAGCTCAAAAAATGGGAGAGGGAGCCGTTCGCCCGTAGTTCTATTATTTTATTCCATGTATCTTCTTCCATAAGGCAAACCAAGTTCTGAACAATGGTTCGCTCAATGCCTCGGTAGGATAATGCTTCACGAAGCGTAAGTTGCGCAAACTCATTCTGAGATAGCGATGAAGTTTGCCTTCATTCTCCTTGCTTCCAAGTCTAGTGTCATATTGACCCAAATTGCCTCCTTGCATGATTTCAGCCAACAAAAAACGACCTTCATTCACATCAATAGGTGCAATCATTTTCGCCTCAGGTACCCCCAAAGCTTCATGCAGCACATACATCACAGCCCCAGCAAACTTCCATAAACCAAGATATTTCAGCTCACGCTGCAATGCCGTCAGAGTCTTCACTCTTCGTTCTTCACTCTTCACTAAAACAAAGTAGTAGTCTATTAATTGACGTAAGCCGATACCCTCCGTAAAGATATGCCGATAGAGATGAGAGAGTATATATATGACATTGAAGTTCGTCGTTGGCACTGTAATTTCCCCATATCTATCTGGTAACGTAACGACATTCGAACATTGCAAATCCATCACCTCCTTAAACCACTTCTGCATTCTCCGATTATGAATCGGACAGAACATGTACGAAGGAGTAAAATGCACTTCAATTGCAGTTTTCGTCACAGGGAAGTCCACATGGTGATAACGCATCACCTGATTCGGACACACCTTATTTATATATTGCATCACTCGTTTCCTGCCACCAGCGAGATAGATGTCTATATCTCCAGGCGTACGCATATAAGGGTCAGGATAAAGCAACGCATTCCCCTGCCCCTTCAAGATGCAGTTAGTAAAGCCCTCGTTCTCGAAGTTCTGACAAACCTTCACAGAATCCTGAAACAGTTTAATATTCTGCTTCCGAATCATTTCCGCCATCACTATCCATTGCATCAGTAGCTTCTGCTCTGGTGCCAACTCCTTTGGCAATCGCCTGATACCATAAAACAGAACACCAAGCAAAGCCTGCTTTTGGGCAATAGCATATAGCTCCTTCCAATCCGCTTCCTTCAAGGAATCAGGAATCTCTTTGGCAGAACCAATGCTGAATCGCAAGAAATCAAAGAAAATCTTTTGTTGTTTCAAAATAAAGTTGTATTTTTGCTCGCATCAAACAAGCCATATGCATCATATAATCTTACTGTTACACACACACTTTCCGACTTCTGATACACATCATAAAACTCCTTGTCCTTCGTAAGTATCCGCTCAACGCCGTATTGCATATCTCAAAAAAATATTGTACCTTTG
>OHNX01000266.1_pt1 | contig 25652 bp, 30 predicted proteins | sample 1569691 | NCBI WGS metagenome assembly OHNX01 (sample SAMEA3879507, study PRJEB24766) | human gut metagenome | biome: human-associated habitat; feature: feces | place: USA | collected 1985/1987
CCTGCCGTGTATCCGGCTCCGCCGATGATTCCTACTTTAATCATTTCTATAATATCTATTGGATTCTTCTGGTATGATAATCAATAATATAATGTATATAATTACACCTGCAAAAGCAGTAAAGACGGTAGCGAACGTATAAACGATGCGTACTAAAGATACGTCAAGTCCGAAAAAGTTTGCCAGTCCTGCACATACACCGGAAAGTATTCTTCCGGTTCGGGGACGTGTCAGTTTCCGTTTCTTGTCCGTCATTTAGATTTTCTCGTCTTTGTGATTTGAATAATATGCACGCAGTGCCGTGGAGGTTACTTTGATGAAGCCCTTGGCATCTTCTGCCGTCCAGCCTTTCTGCATTTCGCCGTATTCGCCGAACTTGTTTTTCACAAGGTCGTCCTTGCTTTCTACGCCTACGGTAGAGAAGCAGAGTGGGTGAAGCTCGAGGATAGCCGTACCGTTTACGTTGCGTTGCGAGGATTCCAGCATGGCTTCGATGTCGCGCATTACCGGTTCCAGATATTGGCTTTCGTGCAGGAACATGCCGTACCAGTTGGCTACCTGGTCCTTCCAGTATTGCTGCCATTTGCTCAAGGTATATTTCTCCAGGAACTTGTGTGCGCCGATAATCAGCATGGGTGCGGCAGCTTCGAAGCCTACACGGCCTTTGATACCGATAATCGTGTCGCCTACGTGCATGTCGCGTCCGATACCGTATGCCGCACCAATCTCTTCTACCTTCTGGATGGCTTTGATGGGGTCGTCGAATGTCTCGTCGTTCACGGCTTTCAGCTCACCTTTTTCAAAAGTGAGGCGCAACTGCTCGCTGCCCTCTTTGGTGCAGTGTTTCAGATAGGCGCTTTCGGGCAACCCTTGCGCGGAATCCAGAATCTCGCCACCACAAATGGAAGTGCCCCACAAACCTACGTTATAGGAATATTTTAGTTTGGTGAAGTCGGCGGCAAAGCCGTGTTTGTTCAGATAATCAATCTCTTCCTGACGGCTCAGTGCCATGTCGCGTGTCAGCGTGATGATTTCCACGCCCGGAGCCATGACGAGGAAAGTCATGTCGAAACGAATCTGGTCGTTACCCGCACCTGTAGAACCGTGGGCGATGGCATCCGCGCCGATTTCGTTGGCATAGTGTGCAATGGCCAATGCTTGGAAGATACGTTCGGAACTTACAGAGATAGGATAGGTGCCGTTACGCAAAACATTGCCGAATACCATGTATTTCAAGCTTTTCTCATAGTATTCCTGCGTCACGTCGAGGGTGACGTATTCTTTGGCGCCCAGCTTGTAGGCATTTTCTTCGTTTGTCTTCAACTGTTCAGCACTGAAACCGCCCGTATTGGCACAAGCTGCATATACTTCGTACCCTTTTTCTTTGGTAAGATACATCACCGTAAACGAGGTATCCAAACCTCCGCTGAATGCGACTACTACTTTCTTCTTCTTTTCCATATCCTTAGTATTTTTATATTTTATCCTCTTCGTGCAGCTTCGGGTCGTAAAGCATTGCTGTGCAAATGCAGAATTTACGGTTCTTAGCTACCAATATATCATGGTTTATACAGCCTTCGCAACCTTTCCAGAACGATTCGTCATCGGTCAGTTCGTTGAAGGTGACGGGCACATATCCCAGCTCGGTATTCATTTTCATGACGGCAGCTCCGCTGGTGAGACTGAAAACTTTAGCATTAGGCCAGCGTAGGCGTGCCAGGCGGAAAGAAGCGGTCTTGATACGTTTTGCCAGCCCCAGTCCCCGATATTTGGGGTGTACTATCAAACCGGAGGTTGCTACATATTGCTTGTTACCCCAGCTCTCTATGTAGGTGAAACCGGCAAAATCATCTCCACACAAGGCTATGATGGCCTTTCCTTCTTTCATTTTAGTAGCTACGTATTCGTGTGTGCGTTCTGCGATGCCCGTTCCGCGTACCTTGGCAGCTTCCCGGATGGTATCCAAAATCTTGTCTACGTAAACTTCATGTGAGGCGTCAGCCACCATCACATCAATTTGTTTCGAATCCATTTCTTATTTAATTTCTTGTTTTTTGTTGTTATCTATCATTTAATGTTCGGGATGATTTGCGATAGGAAGCTGCGTACCTCGTCATGTGACGCTGCTTCGTGCACCACCAGCATGATGGTGTCATCTCCGGCAATGGTACCCAGAATGGCGGGACACTCTCGGTTGTCGATGTCGTAGGCCATGCTGCTGGCATATCCGGGCCGGGTACGGATGACGGCAATATTGCCCGAAAATTGAAGTGAAACGAATCCGCTTGTCATCAACATCTCACTTGCACTCTGGTCGTTCGAACGTTTATACATGATGTTGTTGGGCAGCACATATACGTATTTACCGTTCATGTTCGCTGCTTTCGCTACTTTCAGCTGTTTCAAGTCGCGTGACAAGGTGGCTTGTGTCAGTTCAAAGCCTTCCTTGCTCAAAGCTTGCAACAGTTCTTCCTGAGAACTGACGTCTTTGCTTGAGATAATCATCTTGATGGCGTCTAACCGATTGGCTTTTTTCTTCATTTTCTGTATAATTATTCTAAGAGTAGTGCAAAATTAGGGATTATTTCGGAAAGAATATGCAAAAAGGAGAGCTTTTTTATTCTTTTTATACATCGGGTGTACTGTATATGTTGTTTTTGTTCTCTTTGTTGGAGTCTTGTTTGTTCTTTTACGTTATTGGAGATTGTTTCCGTATGTCTTTGGTAAATGTTGATATAATATAGAATAGATATGCAATTGTCAAATCTGACACCCTTTCAATCAAAAACTGTACAAAAAGTAGGGGGATAATCTCCTATTTTTGTATCGTTGAATAGCAACTAAAACTAATTACCATGAAACAATGCTTTTTTGCGGTCGACTTGGGGGCTACCAGTGGTCGCACAATTCTGGGAACTTTTACTTCGAATGGTTTGGAAATGGAAGAAGTAAACCGTTTCCCAAATCATCTGATTGAAGCTGGCAGACATTTTTACTGGGATATTTATGAACTTTACCGTCATATTATTGAAGGGCTAAGGATTGCCGCCCGTAAAGGTGTAGAAATAACTTCCATCGGTATCGACACTTGGGGAGTAGATTTTGTCTGTGTAGGTAAGGATGGGGGATTTCTTCGCCAGCCGTATTCCTATCGTGACCCTCATACGGTGGGTGCTCCGGAAGCGTTCTTCACACGTATACCTCGTAGCCATGTGTATGGATGGACGGGGATTCAGGTGATGAATTTCAACTCCTTGTTCCAACTTGATACATTACGCCGTAATCATGACAGTGCATTGGCAGCTGCAGATAAATTGCTGTTTATGCCTGATGCTTTGAGCTATATGTTGACCGGTCAGATGGTAACGGAGTATACTATTGCCAGTACGGCACAGTTGGTAAATGCCAATACCTGCAGGCTGGAGGATGCCTTGCTGCAGGAGATTGGACTGACACAAGCTCATTTCGGGCGTTTTGTCTATCCTGGTGAAAAAATAGGGGGCTTGACGGAGGAAGTACAACGAATAACCGGACTTGGCGCTGTCCCCGTGATAGCTGTTGCCGGGCATGATACGGCTTCTGCTGTTGCTGCCGTACCTGCCATGGACCGTAATTTTGCTTATCTAAGTAGTGGTACTTGGTCTCTGATGGGAGTGGAGACGGATGCTCCAGTCATTACTGCTGAAACAGAATCCTTGAACAACAGAATAAACACTTTAACCATTCGTACATACTGATTATCAGTTATTTATGAAGAATGTTAAATAATGCAACCTTTTGCATATTTGGAAACTTACAGCCGTGAAAAGTAGGGTAGGCTGGGGTTTAACCGACTATCAGCTTAAAATATTACCCCATTCCCCTTATCCGAAACTACTTGAATACCTATCTTATCAAATACTTCATCTATGTTATTCATTAGCTGTTCATCAGTAGTAACAGCACTAGCTTCTTCTTTCTGTAGCCTTATCTGTTCATTTACTAACTCTAGTAGTATATCCATAGCATAGTACATATCATTACATATATCTTCCAGTAATGTATCTGCCATTAACCCATTAACTATACTATATTCCTTATCTTTATAACCTACTATACTAGTTGGCTCTCCATTAGTCAAAGGTGTAATATAATAGAAGTTCAATCGCTTACTAGTAGGATGAATCCACTTACAGCCTTCCCTGTATATATCCCTAATACCTATATACTTCTCATCTAATAACTCCAGAAGGTAATTAGTAGTAAGTGCATTACCCTTTACTTTCATCTGATTCAAAGCCCCACCTTTATCAAAGTGGTTATAGAAAGAAGTCTGGTTCTTTACTAACTGGCTAGCAAAGACTGTCATACAATTATCTATCTGCATCCTTATTTGCTGAATAGCACATAAATAGTTCTTAGACTGGCATAGTGTTATAAATCCATCATAGATAGTATTAGCTATAACTAAAGTGCCTAATGTAAAATGGCTTCTTCTAATACAATCTAATGATACCTTATAGGCTGGATTATCTATACCTTCGATAGCATCCACTATCTTTCTTCCATACTTCTTATACTCCATACATCTTAAAATAAAAAAGGCTAGCCGAAGCTAGCCCCATTGTTTGAAGTCCTTCCAATTACTGACCTATCAACTCCTTCAAGGCTTCCCTATCATCCTCTTCGAGATTTTTAATATAGCGATAAGCCTTAGCCTTTCGCATCTCAGACTTTAGATTAGCATCTGGAATTTCCACTACAGCATTAAGATTAGCTATAAATTCCTTATACCTTGCGATATAACGACCACATTTAGCCTTAACCTGTTCTACAGTGTCACTGTCTGCAACATACAGACCAACACCAAAAGTCTTAGTCAGTTCGCTACGGTCATTTGATACCAATACTGAAAGAACATTCATCTGTGAATTTTGATTTTCTTGCATAATATAAAAAGTTTAAATTATGCCAATACACTATTATACTGGCTATTCAGACAAATAGTGCTATCAGAATCACGCTGCAAATGTACTACAAAGTAGCCACATAAACAAATAGCCTGCAATCTATCACCAGACTACAGGCTAAATTTATTTACTTTCTTACTCTATAATGATAATCTACCCCAAACAAAGCACCAGCAAATGTACAGGTTTCACCAAAGGCTACCAGTACACTACTATGGATAATTCCTAATGGTGCTACTGTAAATCCTGCAACCAGCAGCCCACAGCCCACCAATATCAATAAGGCTGCTACTATCAACTGCACATTTAATTTCATCTCCTCTGTCATAGTCTTAATAAATTTAAAGTGCTTACTGTATATCTGGCATCTCAGCTAATATATTAGTTGTGTATTGAATTGAATTATTATAATAAATCAACAAATACGTCATCATTGAACCACCTCTATTATATAATTGTCCTGTGAATGTTTGAGAAGTTGTTTCATTTGCAATATAGAGAGAATTGCTTAATAATGTACTTGCAATAACATTAACCCCATTTCTATCCTTACTTAATACTGCTCTAACATTTGTAATCGTGCCACCCCTATAAGTAGAACCTACTGCATTAAATTTAATTTCATAACTTACATACTGGTTAGTACTGTTAGTAAATTTAGCAGTACATATAGTATTAACAATCTTGCTTCCTGCTGGTACATCATTCTTAACCTGTATAGTATATACTGGTTCTGGCAGTGCTAAAAACCTGTCATTGGCATTAGCTACATAAGCATTAGTAGGTGTATTAGTTGCATTGGTGTAAAACTCATATACTGTTACTGTTTTACCAGCAAATTTCTGCATCTGTGTAGTCCACCAGTATAACTTCTCACTATACCATACTGTGTTTGTACCATCTGTCACTAATGCACCTCTTTTTAAACCTATCTTATTCCCACTATTATCATAAACTATATACAAAGCATCTTTACTGAGATAAGTTGCAGAATCCCCACCATCCATATTCTCAATACCCATCAATACTTTCTCATAGCTTGCGTGATTGGATGAAGTAACACCACCAACATTAACACTGTCACCATTTTTATAGCTTGCTCCAACAGGCATCGCTGCCGAATGGTCATAGTTTCTAAAATCTCCCAATCTATAAGGACTATTAGCACCGCCTATAGGTTTATTATACTTATATCCTAAATTACCATTATTCTTTATCGCTGTAACTAATGAATTGACATTATTCTGAGTTAATATTTCAATTCCATAGTTTCTATTCTTTAATTCTGCTAGTGTCATTGTTCCTACATTACTTGATATAGGTTTCCATTTACTCCACGGATTAACATTACTACTAGTACATAATCCACCTACATTTCTATTTGATATGCCTAATGTATTTCCGACTAAACTTGTTGTTATTCCCGAACTTGCTAAAGCCATATTATTTAGTTTTTATATTCTTTAATTCGTCTATCTCTTTTTTAAGGTCTATAATCTGTGCTTGTAATACTGCTACATATTGTGCATAGTTGACAGATAGATACTTATCTTCTGTATTATCTTCTATAACCAGTTCTGGATATAATTCCCTTACTTCCTGTGCAATGAATCCGATACTGTACTTACCATCCTTCTTATATGTAATAGGTTTAATGTAACCCCTATTCTTTAATGGCTGAATGTCTGTTTTAAGCCTAATATCAGAATAAGCAGTCACTTCACCTGTAGCTGTAAGTGTACCTACTTTAATATTAGTTGGTAATTTCAAATAAGCATTACCACCACCGTTTACACTAACTGCCGAACTGGTATTAGTAGCTGTAGCATCTTGGATATAAATACTTCTAGTAGTACCCCAATTTGCCGTAGTAATGTTAGCAGTACCATCAAATGAAGTACCGTTAATAGTTCTAGCTGTCTGTAGTTTTGTAGCACTACCAGCGTTACCACTGATACTAGCACTACTAGTAATGAATCCACTATTATTAGTCAAATGGCTGGTATGTGTTGGTACATTAACTGTTACTGCTGCACTACCATTGAATGATTTAGCCCCAAATGAACCAGCAGTAAATGATAATGTACTATTAACTTTATCAGCACTACTGGCACGACTTGAAGTAGGTCTGCTAACATTGGTGTTATAAGAATTGGCTACAGTACTAGAAGTATATGTAGTATTAGCAAACTGTCCTGCTGATACACTGCCACCATTATTAGTTACTGTATATTCAATACTTATATTAGTCCAATCGTTAGGTTGCCTTACCTGTACTTCCCAACTATTATTAGCATATCTGACTATTCTAATCAAATCCCAAGTACAATAACTAGGAAGATATAAAGTACTTTGATTTAATATTGAATTTGCAGTACCACCATAAGCATACATTATTGCTTCAAATGGTATATCCACTACTTGTGCCTGATTATGATTACCTGTTATATAGTAAATTGCACCTTTGACTTTACAGCTTTCATACTGTCCCCCATCTGTATTAACATAGGTTACTATCTTCTTCCAGTTTTTATCTTGACCGCCTCCCCATCTGTCAACCCTATATTTAGTTGAAGAAGTCCAGCCCATACTAAATGCTGCTTGGTGATAACCATCAACAGTATCAGCATTTGAAGCATAAGGAACTGTAATATTATTAGTAGTACCGTTTTTCGTCCAAGTAAGGTAATTGCCATTAGTTCCTAAAGCAGATACATAACTGCTATTATGATTATGGCTACTAGCTGCTTTACCATTTAAGGCATCTTGTAAACCACTAACATTACTAATTGAATGGCTATGTGAACTAGCTGCTGCACCTACACTAGCTGCTGTTATATTGAAACTCTTTGCAGCACTACCATCATAAGCACCTTGTGAAGTACCATTCAAACTAATAGTAAGTGCATTAGGATTCTTTAAGGCAGAAGGTACTGTAGGATATGCTGGTAAGCTGATAGTATTTCCACTTATATTATAGCTTGTTGAACCTACTTTAACTGTACTAGCGTAATTGTGAGTATGTGAACTAGGTGCAAATGTAGATGGTTTACCACTTATTTCAGCCCAAGTATATGAAGGTTTATTAGCCCCAATCCAGCTTGGTTTATCAGTTAAATCATTCCAGCTACTTATACCACCGCCAACATTATCAATTAGTTCTTTTAATATTCTACCTTGATTGGCTGAAAGTGCCGCATCTGTAGCAGTAGAATTTAAAGCATCTACTATAGTAATACTACCACTTCCACCAGAAGCACCTGCACCATAGGCTGAAACTTCCTTCTCACCAATTACATTTACTTTAACCTTCAAATTTCCATTGGAATCAAAGTAAAAAGCCTTATTCCAGTTAGTAACCACACCATCCCAATTAGTAACCTTAGCAGATGTTATACCATCCAATACAGTCTTATTACTATGGCTGTGTTTCTTACTATTGGTATCATTCCAGTTAGTTATATCAGTTTCTGTTATCTTATCTAATGTAGTCTTATTAGTATGTGTGTGGCTGTTCTCATTCCACTTAGCTATATTAGCATCTGTAAGTGCTGCTGGCTTCCCTTCTATATTAGTCCAAGTAACCTTAGTACCATCACCATTAACCCACTTCTTAGAAGTTGCGTCATACTTTAATATCTGTCCGTCTGCCAGATTGGTTAGTGTTACATCTTCCAGACTGGATAATAGCGTACTACCACCAGTTCCAGCTTCTAATATCATCTCTCTTAATATCCTACCTTGATTGGCTGATAAAGCAGCATCTACAGCTACAGAATCCAAACCATCATAAATAGTAACTGAACCTGTAGAAGTGCTTCCACCACCTGTAGAACCTTGACCATAAGCAGTAATTTCACCTTCACCAATTAAGTTTCCAGTAAACACTACCTTTGATAAATCTACAGTATAAGAACCATCACCATTATTAACAGCAGGTAGAAAGTTCCCACTTAAAGAAGAACTTCCCCCACCACCGCCAACATTAGTAACAGCTACATTACTTACATTAAGTTCACCATTACGATAGGTCTTATTTATGTTTGTCCTTATAAATTGCATATTACTTCTTCTCTATTAACCGTATTTCCTGCTTACATAATCTATAATCTGTAGTAATGCTATCCACTATAAAGGTTTTATTTGGAAGATGGTTATCAGTCATAGTAGCATATACTTTAAACTTGTTCTGTAGGTTCAGATTCAGAATAGCAGAAGGTGTACTATATTGTGTTACTAGCCTATATATAAGATGTTCTTCCAGTCTATACATCTGCTTAGTAGCCTTATTATATACATTATCCAGATAAGTAAAGCTAGTATTATCAGCACTATAGCAAACTGCACTGTAGTTACATTCCTTATTATCCCAAGTACATATAGCAAATTCTTCTGAATCCATCTCATTTACAAAGTCCTCGTTTATGATGTTGCTGTATTCAGTATCACTATCCTTTTCTTCTTCCTTCTGGAAGTTCTGAACTTTAGCCTGTATATCGAAGTCAGATAACCAAACAGCATCACATCTATAGCTATTATCTACTTTGTGTGGATGGTATAAAGTAAATGTAGGTTTACCAGTAATTACTTCATTAGTATTAGGCATCGGAATAGCATAACCTTCACCATCTATCCCCATATTCCAAGTAATGTTATTTTTAACTGGGAATATCCTGTTAATACAATGGTCTGACTGTCCTTGATTATCAAAGTATAATTTGAATGTACTATCTGTAGTAGTCCACCTAGAACCATTCCAGTACATACTACCATACTTTAACTTACAGTCTATGTAAAGATTATCTGGGTTGAAGTCATCATTCTTGTTACTATACCCCTGCATTATATACATTTCAGATTCCCTATCCATAAATAGGAAGTTACCCTTAATAATCAGATAGGTAGAGCCACCAATGAAGCTAACATTATTATCATTTACTTCCAGTTCAAACAATGGTCTTAGTTTACCATCATAAGTATTATGAACGTGTAACAGTACATAGTCTGTAAAATTAATATTATTATACTTCTTGTTAAAATCAGTAACCTTATCAAAGAAGGCTTTACAGATAGTAGCACCTACATAGTTCTGTGTAGTAGCATAGTTAATAGTAGAAGGTGCTGATACTTGTGCTAATGTAGCCTTATTGTAATAGTAGCATTTATAGTTGCTGTTCTTTAGATACTTAAAGAAACATTTGTGCATACCACCTTTACCATCTTCATTTACTTCCTGCACATAAGACCAGCTACCACCATAGTTGGTTAAATAGTTCTCATCCCAGATACTAGGTATAATGCTGTCAAAGCTGTATAGACTGTCTTTAACAGTAACCTTATTATATACATTATCTAAGGATAGCTGACCACCATTTTCAACATAATCACTGGCTTCTATCTCCTTAGACTGCTGCAAAGTAACCTTTGAAGGTGCTTCTGTTCCTAAAGTATATCTATAGTAAGTATTGATTCCATTTTTAATAGCATCATAATCCAAGAAGTAAACCTTATCACCATCAGCTACAGCAGTTACATTAAGGTATTTACAAACTTCTTCCAGAACTTCCTGCATAGTCATAGGTTCATCATCTTCATCAAAGAAGTTCTGTTCACTGATATACATCTTACTAGGTAAACAAAAGTCAGATGTAGCATTTAATTGTGTATTATCCGAAATATAGAAGGAACTATAAGCATTACATTTACTAAGCAGATGGTTTATAATCTGGGTAAATGAAACTATATCTTTCCTACTGCCTATAATGGTGTACTTATAATACTGTAATGTACTAAGTGCATCTATGGCTTCTACCTCTATTTCTTCTAATTCATTCTCATAGCCTTGGCTGTATAGATTGGGTGTAACATACCCAACCCATACAATACCATCAGCATCACTAAGAACCACCTTATTCTGTTGTGCTGTACTACTATACAAATCAAACTTATAATCGTCTGTAATTATTCCTATAGTAGCACTACTATACTTACAAGGTTTATATAGATGTGAATCAGAAGTTTCTAACTCGGTTATGAATGGTGTAGCAGATAAAGTAATATTCTGCACTTCTCCAGAACCTATTTCCAATGTATATAGCTTCTCATTTATATCATAGAATTGTGCTGTATATTTCATCTTACCTTAGCAGTTTTGTTATTGTAATTGGCTAGAACTCCTACAAGTTCCTTACCTTTAATCTTAAATTCTACTTGACCACCGCCAGCAGAACCTATAACCCCATTACCATTAAGCAGGTTAAACAGATTCTTTTGCTGTCTGTTATTAAGAATCATTTCACCAGCATTTACCCTAGCTAAGTTCATATCTCCTATAGTACTATTGCCAGCAAATATACCACCAGTACTAAAGGAAGGAATACTAGCCAAAGCTGCTACTACAGCCGCTGCTGCTGCACCTGCTAACAACCATCCTACAAACGGTGTTTGGGCTGCACTGGCTACACCACTGGCAATAGCTTCACCTTTCTTAGCTGTAGTTAATGCTACAATTTGTGGGATAGCTGCTGCTACAGCACTAATCAAATTAGCACCCCAACTTAACCAAGCTGCCGCACCTTCATTGGTCATATTGGTTACAGAACCCATAATAGAAGCTATAGCACCTAAACTTTGTGCGTACTCATTATTCAGTTTGATATTCTTATTAGTAATAGGGCTACTAAACTTAGGAAGTGAAGTAGGTATTTCTGGCTTCACCATACCAGCCAAACCAGCAGGTTTGCCATCTAACTTACCAATAGGTGCATTAGGATATTTGTACTGGAACTCTATTACCCTCTTCTGTTCAGTAAGTGCATTTAGTTCAGCATTGATTCTTATCCTATCTTCATTACTAATAGCTAGGCTTAATTCCTTTCTTAAAGATGCTATCTGTGCATCCAGTTCTGCTAATGAACCAGTAGGAATGACAGGTTTTAATTTAACCTCTCCATTATTAAGACCATCCTTTAAATCCTGCCCTGCATCAGACATATCTTTCTTAATAGTACCAGCCTTATCAGTAAAAGTTATAGCCTTATCTAGCATATCCTTTACTTCTTCACCGACTTCCGAAGTAAAGATATTCTGGAATCTAATCATATTCTCTAGGCTCTCATCTGTAGCTTCTTCCAGTTCCTTAACACCTTTAGTATAAGTGTCTAAGCCTTCACTACCTATACCAGCACCGCTAATCATCATTAAGTAACCTAGATTCCTAGTACCTTTAGCATCTGACTTCCTTTGCTTGTACTTCTCTAAATCTGCATATTCCTTAGTAGACGGGTCTAATAAACTCTCATATAGTTTCTGTGCTTCCTTAGCATCATTAATACCAGTAACACCTTTAGCCTTCATTACTTCTTGAATCTGTTCCCAGAAGTACTTACTTTTACTTTCCCTCTCTAAGATTTCCTTCTTAGATAATTCTATGTAAGTGTTATAGGCTGCTGTTCTTTCTTCATTACTAATACCCTTCTTAGTAATAAGGTATTCATAGTTATTTCTTTCTGCTTCTAATCTATCTGCTTTAGATTCACCGATAGCCATAGCCATCTTAGCATTAGATAAGGCTTCTGTATATCTCTTAGCTAGTCCGATAGCATTTAATATCCCATTCTCAAATACAGTCCAATCACCACTATATAAAGATGAAAAGAAGTTATCTACAGTAGTCTTAGCAGTACCTACTACAGTATTCCAGTCCTGTTGTGCTTCTCTGGAACTATTAACAGCAACATTAAACGCTTCCCCAGCAGTCATAGCTATACCTAGCACACCAGCAAATCTTCCTATAGTGGCTGTGATATTCCTTCCTACCTGCTGAAACTGCTGTACTTGTTGTGTGGACTGTCTTATATTGTTATCAAATTGACTACTATTTAATAATAGTCTGGTTACTAAATCAGCCATATTTAATTGTGTGTTGTATATTGTTTAGCTTTCTCTTTCAATCTTTTAATATCTTCATTACTAATAGATGTTTCCCCTGTAGTATCATTGTCCCAAGTAAACTGCATTATATCAGTAGGTTTTAACTTCTTAGTGCTGTTACATTGTGCAATTACATAAGCTATCATTCTAGCCTGTTCCCAGCTATTTCTATCCTTCTTATGTAGATTGCTAATCAATGGTTCTAACTCATACATCTGCATCTTATCTAGTACATATTCTGGTTCTAGTCCACCTTCTATTACTAAGGCTGAATATATCTCCTTAGTGGTTAGGACTTTTTTTTAGCATCCGTATTATTAGTAATAAATAGCTGTTGTTTCTCCAGTTCCTTCTTTAAGAAGTTCTGGAACTCTACCATAATACCCATATCTTCATCTATGGCTTCAATCAGTTCTTCAAAGGTTAATGAACTGTCTGGATTATTAGCCATTAAGACACAGTAGAAGAATAGATATTCATCTGTGATAGTCTTTAACTCAAATGCCTTACCTGTAATCTGTTCATAGATGAATAAGGCTCTAAGTGTATATTTCAGTTTGTAGTCTTGTCCTTTAATAGTCATATCAATAAGTATTTAAAAAGAAAGCCTTTACACCTCCATAACCTAGAGATATAAAGGCTCTATATTAAGCTGTAGCAGTCTTTGTAAGTGCCCCCACACCTTCAAATGATGCTGTGAATGTTGCATTATCTCCGTTAGGTGCATTGGCTTCCAAAGCTGTGATAATCACTTTGCCAGAATATGTACCAGTAGTAGAAGGCAACCAACCACCTTCGGGTACTTCATCCTTCTTTGCTGCATAATCTTTCTCTAAGCAGAATACAGCTTCAATAGGTGTTCTGGCTGTCAGCTTATCAAATAACTGGTCAAAAGTCATACCTTCACCATCATTAGAATAAAGGTTCTCGGTACTACAGTTCCAGCTAATCTTTCTGGCTGCTTTAGACACCCATTTGCCACCACTATCCTTAGAAGTGGTTTCTACTGTTTCTACGTTTATACTTAGTTTGTGGCTTGTTGCAAATGCTATAGATTTACCATCTATAAACAGCATCAAATCACCACCATTAATTACTTGTCCTGCCATTTGTCTTTATATTGAATGTAAGGTTCTGAATGAATGTATCTTCTATATAATCCTCATCTGCATTTGTCATTCTAATATCGTGTATGTTAATACCAGAATAGTTACCCTTCTTACCTTGTAAGGCATTTTTAACCAAGTCAGCAATTTCTATAGATTCATTGTACTTATCAGAAGCTATAACCACTTCCACATAAGTATCTTCACTATATATAAATCTATCCTTACTATCAGATGGTTCTATACTTGTTCTTCTATAAACAATGAATGGAAATGTAGTACCTGTATCAGCTATTAAAGGGTAAATTTTATGTCCTACACTATCTATAACCCTTGCATCATTACTAAGGATATTATAGATAGCTTTACCTACTTGTAAACTCATCGTCTGTTCCTATTAGCTATTCTCTGAATTGACTGGCTTATAAGGTTATCCATATTATCAAAGATTTCCCTTTCCTTATTGGCTTTAGCTGTTCTAAAGAAATGTGCTGCATTAATACTACCTCTATTGGCTGATACTCTCTGCCTTCTTATTGGATTCCGACCTCTAACAGATGCAGTATTACTACCAGTGGTTCTTCTAACTCTAGTACCCATTTCAAAGAACTTTAATCTAAAGTCCCCCATAATATGTACCTTGGCTTCTTCTCCGTTTCTATCAGCATTAGCTTTGATTCCACTTATTAAGGTCTTACCATTCCACCAGTTTCTACTAGAAGCTGCCCTGCCTAAAGTCTGCCTCAGCTGTCTTTTAGTTTCACCGACTAAGATACCAGCACCCTTTCTTAAAGCACTTCTATAGACCTGCCTTTGCTGTCTGCTTGTCAAATCTGCAAACATAGAAGTAATCTGTCTGGCATCTACTTCTATATTATTCATTTATCAATTCAGTTACTATGGTTATTGATTGCTTATATAATTCTCGGTTAATACTAAGAATCCTGTACTTATTGCCATTCCAAATAATTCGCATTTGCTCATTAACTTTGTGATATAGCCTTATAGTAAAGGTAACTGTATAGCAGTGGATTATTTCATTATTCTGGTTCTGTCTGTTTCCAGAATTATAAGTAACCTGCGCTCTGGTACTTATAGCATCCTTCCAGTCTATACCATTAGCCCCATATACATCTTTTAGTGTTATAGGTTCTTGTATGGTAATTGGATAATTTAATAGTCCTGCCCTCATTTTATTTCATAGTGTTTATAAAGTCCTATAAGGTATTCATAACTATAAGGCAGTTTAACTACCGTACCAAATGCTACTGGCTCTCTATTAGCATATAAGTTACCTATCATTAGTAACATAGCGTGAATTATAGCAGGTGGTAAAGTACCACCTGTTTCTAATTCATCTAAAGCTATGTCTAAATGTTTAGATACCGAATCCTCTGCTACAGCTATTAAGTCCAGAATGTACATATCATCTGCCCTAAAATCCTCATCTACTAGCAGGTGTTTCTTTGCTTGTTCTAAAGTTATATACATAGCTTACTACTTATCAATAGACTATAATTAGGCTTTAAGAACCTTCTTAACAAATGCTTCTGCCCTTCTAGGTTTAGCGTCAAAGTAAGCATTGATAACCAGTCTTACCTTACCGTTAGCAGCCTGTGTATATGGGTCAACGGTTAAATCAATTCCACCCCATTGACCAATAACCAAATCAGCGAAGTTACCATAAACAATGCCCTTACCTGCAACAGCAGAAGTACAAAGAACTGGATAACCGTTTACCTCATTACCTTCCATTATGAAAGAATTTTGATTCTTGGCAGTAGATTTTAATACAGCCTTGGCAGAAGGTGAAACAATAAACTTAATATCACCTCTTACATTCTTCTCACCTAATGTAGCTTCCATATTTACAAAGTCTGCATAAGTAACAGCAGCAGTATCAGCAGTTACACCGTTAAGCATACCAGCAGGCTGTGTAGCAGAACCAGCAGCAGTACCCAAAATAGTAGCTTCCAACTTATTAGAAATAGCTGCTACAATATCTCTCTTTAGCATTTCTTCTGCACTATTAGAATCTTGAATTAAGAATTGCTTAGATACATCAATGTAAGCAGTAAGTCTTTTAGGCTCTAGGTTTACTTCACTGAAAGTACCAGCACCATCAGAAGCAGCAGCTACTTCACCAGCCCAGCCTACATTTGAACCAGAATAAACAGGAATAGAAACATTACCTACAAGTCCTGTCATATAAGAAGCACCAGCCTGTGCCAATACTAAACTAGCTCTCAATGGCTCTAAAATACCCAACTTATCTTCTGCTACATTCTCCTGTCCTGCTGTAGCTACAGTAGCCTGTATGTTTGCTCTTTCTTCAATAGGAAGTACAATCTGTCCGCTATAAGATTGACCTGCCTTTCTCATTTCAGCGATACCAGCACCTACTACTTCCTGTGCTCTCTCATCTAATTGTCTGTTATTGGCTACATCATTGATAGCCTTTAAAAGTGAAAACTTTTCCTTCATAGTATTAGTTGTATGTGTTGTTTGTTTAAGGTTATCTTCTTCAATCTTCCTAATCTGAATATCTATATCTGCTACTTCTTTAGTAAGTGCATCAAATTCTACCTGCTCGCCAGCATTTAACTTTCTTACTTCCTTCTCAGCACCAGATATAATTTCCTCTGCTCTTTTTTTAAGCAGTTCCTTTTTGTCCAGTAGTTCTAAGGTGTTCATTAGTTTAACTTACTCCTAAGTCCAGCGAAGTAATCTTTTAAATCCTCGCTTTCTAAATCCTGCATCTTTCTTAATGCTACAGATGTATCTGGATATGCTTCTTTATATACAGGTGATACATCGAATAATTCTTTGAAGCTATTGATAGTTCTTAAATAACTACCATCTTCTTTCTTAGTCCAAGTATCTTTGCCAATAGTAAAGGCAAATGAAGAAGTACTAATATCCCCCCTTCTAAGACCTTCTAACAACTCATCACCTAAAGCTGTGTTAGGTGCTTCAAACCTGTATTTAAGTCCAATATCATCTATAGAAAGTTCTAGGCTTCCAGTGCCGTATTTAGACCTAGCTAATATACCTCTGTCCTCATTATGGTTCAGTAAACAAAGTATATCAGACCTTTCTAATATACCTTCTAAGGCTGTAGGTTCTATTACTTCAGTAAAGCCACCTAAATCCCTAGATTGCTTACCGAATACTAAAGCATAGCCTTCTACCGTTCTGGAATCCATCTTTACAATTTCATTACAGTTTCTTAGTTCTCTCATAGTGTTGTTATTATTCTAATAGAATCCAACCAGTATTATCTATCTTAGTCTGTAATGCAGCTACCTGTTCCTTTAATAGCTTGTTCTGTTCCTCTAAGGATTCAACATACTTTCTTAATGCAGAATCATCATAGTTACTAAGTCCAGCCAGTTTCTGCTTCTCTGGTGTTGTATAATCTTCTGTAGATAACTGCTTACCATTTACCTTGTCAACTTTGGTATTCACAACATCTTTAATACCTTGTAATTCATTCTGTAAATCGGTTTGCTTAGTAATATCACCTTCTACAGTTCCCCATACAGCATTAACTGTACTACCAATCTTGGCACTGATTCTATCCAGTTCTAATACTCCTTCTTTAGTTGCTCTCTGTAGTCCCATTACTTCAAATAATAATTAGTCTGCCCTTTAACTACCTCGTCATAATAAGCATCATTGAACATAGCATTAGGACTTTTAAAGCTGTAGCTGTAATAAATTAGTCCAGATTGTAGCTTATCTAGGTCAGATGAATTAATAACCGCTTTATCTATTCTATCTTCTTCTACTATACCAGTCAAATCACCACCTTTAAAACTACATTCTATAAACTCTGCTGGGTTTGTGGTGTAAAGCCTAAGTATAAATTCAGAAGTGTTTCTTACCCTAAAGGGAATACCGTCCTTATCTTCCAACTTAATATTGAATACCAAGTCAGTTCCCTTGTAAATTGTCTGTATCATTGATTATATTGTTATTAGATGGAATGTTATTAGCAGCATTTTTAATCTCCATTAGATTAACCTGTATAAAGTGAGAATCCCCACCATCTATAGCAGGTAAATCCAACTGCTTTCTAATCTCATTGGCACTAACCACACCGATATTAAATAGTGTATTGTAGTAGTTTGCTAAAGATTGTTTGTCTGCTCTTAGTAATACAGAAGTATCAAATCTTACATCTATTCTACTCCTTTCAGAAGGCTTATACAGCTTCCTTTCAAACTCTAATTCTATCTTCTCTAGTAATGGTGATAATGTATCAGTAAGAAAAGCTAGCTGGGTAGCCTCAACAGTACTATAACTGCTCTTGGATAAGTCAAATGCTTTAACTGGTGATACTCCGAAGAACCTACAAATATCAATTACATTAAACTGTCTGGTTTCTAATAGTTGTGCATCAGCAGGATTCACTGTAATAGGTTGAAAGTCCATATTACCTTCTAATACAGCCACACCATTAGGTGTACCAGTAGTAGGACTAAAAGCAGTCTGCCAGCTAGTTTTTAAATCTACCTTCTGCTTACCAGTTAAAGTAGATTGTACTTTAAGAATACCAGCCAGATTAGCACCACCTTTAAAGAATCCTTGTGCGTGTGATTCAGAATCTGTAGCCAATCCTAAAGTCTGTCTGGCGTGTTGTAAAGTACTGATTCCAGTAATACCATCATAACTAAAGTTCAGTATATGAATCATATTGCAAGGCTCTACCAGTCCTTTAATGCCTACAACACTATATTTAATTCCGTCCTTCTGTTCAGTAATAGTAACATAATCTGGCTGTAAATAATGAAGTGCCACTGCATCTCCTTTAGCATCTCTTTCTATATAAGCATATCCATTACCTTTAAGCAGTGTACTTACTATCAAAGTCTTTATGAAAGTAAACCTGCTCATCTTATTGTTCGGCTCTTTGTTCAGTAAGTAGTAGGTAGGATGCTTAATAAACTTTTCTTTATAACCAGAATCATTAATGTAATATGGTTCTAATGGGAGCTGTGCTACCGCATCACTAATAACATCTACACACCTATATACTGTAGATAATAGCATAGCCTTATTAGTGGTATAGCCGCCATTCATATTATACATTAACGAATCACAGAATAACCCTCTGGTTTCCTGTTCTGGTTCTTTCTTTTTTAACCAATTAGTAAAAAGTCCCATTAAATAGTTAGTATTTCATTTGTGTAATGTGGTGTTCTCAGATACATACCTAAAGCCTGTATCATTGCTATAGTTCCATCTATCTTCTTTTTGTCTACTGCCTTGTTCGGTTTAACATTACCATTATAATCAGACTTTAAAGTAACATTTCTAAAGCAGTACCTATTTATTTCATTGTTATCAATAACTGCCTTACCAGATAGTATTAGCCTTTCCAGTTCTCTAGTAGGCATATTAAAGTTACCTAGTGTTTGTGGATATTCTTCTAATGGTAGTCCCTGCTCTGTAGAATCTATAGCCCATTGTGTAGCATTATACTTGTCATATCCTACAGACTGGATATTAACCACATCAGCATATCTAAGCATATCAGTAGTTATATAGTCATAATCGGTAACATTGCCACTGGTAACAGTAAGATACCCCTGCTGCTTCCAGTATTTGTAAAGTTCCTTATCTGCCTTATCCTTTAATGCCGATTCTGGAAGATAGTAATGTGTTTTGAAGTAGTAAGTACCATCCAGTACTACTAAGTAAGCTACAGCAGTTAAATCCGAAGTAGCAGCTAAATCCACACCTACATAGCAATCCATACCAGCAAACCTATTAAGGTTTACTTCCTGACTGCACTTAATAATATAGTCCTCTGGTAGCCACACATTAGAACTATCACACCATAAATTCAAAGTCTTAGTTTTAACTCCGACTTCATCAGCAGGGTTATTTATTGCCTGTTGTACCTGTCCCCTAATGTATTTGGAAGTTACTGTAATATCCAAGTTTGGTGCACATTTAACCCAGTTCTTTTCATCTCTCCAATCATCATCAGTATCTAAAGAATAGATAGCTATAAACATTTCATCATCTACCTTTAAACCGTTCAGCACCTCTATAGCTACGGTTCTTAATTGGTAACAGGGTAAAGTTTTATCGAAGCCAGCAGTAGTAATAGTACAAAGATGTGGATTCATCCTCATTCCCATACTGGACTTAATAACATCACGTACCTTACTATTCTTAGCAGCGTGATATTCATCCAATAAACCAAAGCTGGCATTAAATCCATCCAGCTTACTATCATCAGCAGCCAATACTTTCAACTTGGAATTAGTAAGGTTAAACAGAATATCAGCTCTATAGGCTGTAAGATACTTACCTTTAGAATCCAATCCCTTACTAAACTTGCTACACATATCAAAGGCTATCTTAGCTTGTTCTTTACTATTAGCAGCCAGTAATACTTCTGCACCATCTTCACCATCAGCTATTAAATAATACAAGCATAAAGCAGCAGCTAAAGCTGTCTTACCCTGCTTTCTACTTACTTCTATATAGCTGCTAGTATATCTTCTAGTAGTAGTTCCCTTCCAGTAGAATCCAACTATATTAGCTATTATAAACTGCTGCCATCCTTCTAAGGTGAATGGCTTACCAGAATGTTTACCTGTATAATGCTTCAATGTGCTAATGAATAGAATGGCTCTATCTACCTTATCCTCTTTAAATTCCAAATCATCCCTTTGCAGGTCATTCTGGAATCTCTTACAAGCCAGCTTAATAGTTTCCCCTGCTATTATTTCACCATTAAGAACCTTACTACAGTATTCATAGTAAAGCCTAGTATTCATTTATCTAGTTTCCTTTCCTTCCTTTATAAACTGCTCAAATGGGTTATATCCGTCCTGTTCTACTTTAGGCAATTTAGTTCTAGCCTTAGCTGTTAGTCCGAACTCCAGCATAACTTTCATAGCTTGCGTTTGAGCATCTTTAGCAATCTTAATAGCTGGGTGCGGTGCTATGTTACCTCTATCACTGGTAACAGTCAAACCTTCATCTTCTAGTTGTTTGGATACTTTAATGAACATACTGTAGTTTCTAGCCAGCATTGTTAAAGCTGCACTATCCACATTCTCCAACATACCAGTATTATCTAGCTGTTCCAGTACATTCTGCATATATACCTTAGCATCCTTTTCAATGTCCTTTGGAATAGTGTAATTTATCATATTATAGTCTATTTAATTTTTATAATTTATAAAGCTATGCAATGGCTTTAATAGGCTTATAATCACTATAATATAATTATTAAAGAATGTGAATAATTTATTTGGAAGTCTGTTAAGGTATTAGTAAATTTGTAATACAATTAAAGGCTAAACTATGGAAAGAAGAAGTAATTACCCAATAGAAATTAAAGCTAAAATAGACCTAAATACTGACCTGCTACTAACGGAACTACAGCAATTACTAGGCAAAGACAGGTCTAAACTACTAAGATTGATAATAGCAGATTTCTTTAATAGAAATATTGATGAACATACTAACCACAAATCAGATAAAGCACCACTGATAGAAGCCATACTAAAGGACTTCTTCAATTATAACAGGGAAACCATTAACCAGTACATTAAATTCAAGAATGGAAAGACCACCTAAATCAGTCCTTCTACAGTATATATATGATTACGGACTAGACAAAGCAGCATCATTATTTCACATTGATATAGAAACAGCAGATAAGATAATTAACTGGAAGCCACAATATGACCAGTACAGCTACAATACAGTAATAGATAAGCCACTTCATAGAAATGCTTCTAAGATAGCTGATATAATAGCTAAGCATTATCCCGAATTAGTAAAGCAATACACTACATACTATAAAGACAATATCTATATGTCCCAGACTGTAGAAGATTTCCTACAGAAAGCAGTAATAAGATGTATGGAAGTAGGACTGGAAGAAGTAACAGAAGAATCTGTATTAGAACTACTAAAGCTACAATTCAATACTATAAGATGCTATACTAAGAAGTCCAGCTATACAATGAATAGTAAATTAGCACCATTGGAAGTACAGAATGAAGAAGGTGAATATATAATACCAGTAGAACTATATGCCATACCTAAAGAAACCGAATAAGCAGCCTTCCAGAACATTTAACAGGGAAGAAAGACAGAAGATATACCAATCTACCAAATGGAAGGAATTAAGACTAGCTAAGCTAATGCAGCAGCCATTATGTGAACTCTGTTTGACCAAAGGCATTATTAAGCCAGCAGAAGATATTCACCACATAGATTCCTTTATGAATTATACTGGCACTAAAAGACTAGCCAAAGCATTTGACTTTAATAACCTTATGTCTATTTGTAAAGAGTGCCACGCAAAAGAACATCACTATGAACATTAAATTAAGCATACCAGTATTACAAGCATTAACCAATAATGAAGCATTTACTTACTTCTGTACCCTAGTAGCCATTAGTAAGAATCCAGATAGTACTATTAAAGATATAGTAAGAATAACAGGTGTTAGTGAAACTACCATCTTTAACCATCTAAAGAAGTTTGAAGAAGTAGCCAACCTAACAATAGATAGAACTGGATGCAGTAATAAGTATAGCTATACAGAACCTACCAAGTTCTTTGTAACCATAGATAGTAGCCTATTAGATGCAGATGTAGATAGATTAGTAATCGGCTTCTTAATCCGATTCAAATGCTGGTCACGAATAGCATCCAATATAGTAGATTTATCTCTGAATAGAATAGTTCACGAAATAGGGGTACAACATAATACAGTATATTCAGCTTTAGAAGCTGGTCTAGTAGAAAGAAGTGATAAGAAACTTTACTTTAAATTCATTCATCCATCACTTTGCATACTGTAATACAAAAATATAGCTGTTATAGCATCCTCAATACAAATTTTAAAATTTGTTACAATTAATTTGTGTATGTCAAAATCTTTCACTATCTTTGTATTACAATAAATGAAGGAAACTATCATACTGAAACATAGATTTTAATTCGATTTTCTAAGTGGACTGGCTAGCTGATTAGCCAGTTCTTCCACTTAAATTATTCCTAAAGTTTTATTTTATATGTGGGGTGGTGCAATGGTAGCATATTAGGCTCATAACCTAATGCTCTGGGTTCGATTCCCAGCCCCGCTACTAATACTAAATATAAGAATCACAAAGTTATTACCATAAGTACCTTTTGAGCATATTTTAGGTACTGATTGTTAATTATTCATCATAATTTTTGAGTTTGAGTTAGTTAAGCGTAGAATAGTAAGCGTAGTGATACGCTTATTATTTTATTCTTAGATGACCAATATTTGAGCACGAAACCTTAAACTTCTATAGAAAGAAACTCAAAAAATGGTCACACCCATAATTCAAACTCCAGATGCTTCTAAACTCCAGATTTTAAACTGACTAACTAAACAAACAATTTACAATTATGACAAACATTATTATTACTAAAGAGTACAAGTATTTAGGTGAATATCCATTATTCAAAGAGAATGGTTTACCAGTAGGATATTTAATAGATAAAGGTAAAGTAGGCTGTGGCGGAACATCTATAGCTTTAGAAGATGGTAAAGATACTATTATATGTGTTCCCTTTGTATCACTAATTAAGAATAAGATGCAGAAATATAATACAGATGGTAAGGTTAATGTACTAGGTGTTTATGAAGGTGTTACTACATACGAAATTAGAGAATACCTAAATACTAAGAAAGGTGCTAAAAAGATTATGTGTACTTATGATAGTTTAGCTAAAGTGGCTGGTATTACTGGTTATAACTACTTCTTACTAATAGATGAACTACATCTGTTATTTATCCAGTATGTCTTTAGAAACAAGGCTGTAAGAACTGTACTAGATGAATACAAGAAATTCAAAGAATGGTCTTTCTTAACAGCTACCCCTATTGAATATGATTTAATGCTAGAAGAACTAAAGAATATTCCGACCTTTAAGATAGACTGGGAAGATAAGACCGAAGTAAAGGTAAATGCAGTACAATGTAAGTATGTAGGTGCTACAGTGAAGAAAGTTATCAATGATTTCTTAGAAGGTAAGATATTTGGTAATGCCCACTTCTTTGTAAACTCGGTGGAATTTATTGCTACTATAATTAAGAACTGTAACCTTACTAATGAGAATACCAGAATCATCTTTAGTAAGAATAATGAAAGTTATAAGCATACTTGCCAAGGTGTTACTAATGGTGAAACTACTGACCCTGTAAAGAAGATAAACTTTTATACTTCCACTTGCTTTGAAGGCTGTGATTTATTTGATACAGAAGGTAAAATTTATATCATCTCTGAAAGCACTAAGGCACAAACCTTAATGGATATTAGTACACAGGTAAGACAGATAGCAGGTAGAATTAGAAATACCCAGTATGCAGACACTATCACACATCTTTATAAAGCTACCAGATACAATACAAACCTTACTTATGAAGAATATAAGCAGGTAGTTCTGGAAGAAGAACAGAAAGCCAAATCATATATTACTAAGGTTAATAGTGATAAGGAAATTAAGGAAGGAACTAAAGAAAGTATCTATCATTACATTTGGAAGGATGAAGAAACTGGTGAATTTGTATTTGACCCTAATAGGATGAAACTAGATATTTATAATTTCAAGGTACTTAACCATACATACAGTTTACAAGTTAATTTAAGCACTGAATATAATAAGGCTGGTATGGCTATAGGATGCAGTACAGATAAGACTTCTGATAAGCTATTAAAGAATGATTCAGCCAGAACTACCTTTAAGGATGCTATAGAAGAATATGATTCTATAATGCAAAGAAAGGAAAGTATGGTATTCAGTCTTACAGATGGTGACAGATTAGCCTTATTGAAGAAGAAGTATAGCTATATCAAAGATGCTTATGAACTACTAGGTATGGAACAGATTAGGGAACTTAACTATAAAACATCTAACATTCAAAGACTTCTTATTAGTATCTCCGAAAAGATGGATAATAAAGCTAAAGTAGCTAAGTTACTGCTTACTATTCCTGCATTTAGAATCGGTGAATTTATTCCTTCTGCTGATATTAAAGATTGCTTGAATAGTATTTATGGCACATTGGGAATTAAAGGAAAGGCTAGTATTAAGGACTTTGAAGAATATGCTACTATTAAGGAAGCTAGAAAGAAGATAGATGGCAAGTATTTAAGAGGCTATATCATTCAGTACATTAAAATTAAGTAAGCTATGGTTATTGACTTTACACCCAGTACAAAAGAATCAGAAGAAGCTAGAATATTAAAGCTAAAGGAAGATGCAGTAGAAGCTGGTATTAAAGCTAAGGAAATTTTAAACAGCATAGGAATTAAATATATCATCCGACTTTATAAAGAAGGTGGTTGTATTAAGTTTTACAAAGATTCAAAATGTATTAAGATAGCCAGTTTACTAGCTGGCACTAATGAACTAACAGCTAATTTCTCTCTTTATTATAATGCTGCTAAACTTAAAGACAGGAAAAGATTTAAAATTGTAGAAGAAAATGATTTCCTTACAGATATACTACTAAACCTTTATTCTCAATTACAATAATCAGACCTAAGATAGTGTTTAAATGAATTATTAAAATTATTGTAATTCAGTTTTGATATGTAAAATAATATTGTTATATTTGTAATGCGATAAAGAGTTATATGGGAATGG
>OHNX01000274.1_pt1 | contig 25140 bp, 22 predicted proteins | sample 1569691 | NCBI WGS metagenome assembly OHNX01 (sample SAMEA3879507, study PRJEB24766) | human gut metagenome | biome: human-associated habitat; feature: feces | place: USA | collected 1985/1987
ACCGGACACGGGGATACTTTTTGTGGTATTCGGTCAGCACCTCCGGCAGGCGGTAGTAGGAAAAATTGACCGACACGCCCGCTTTCAGGGTGCCGCACACCTCGCCCTGCATGGCGTCCAGCCCGCGGCGCAGCTGCTCCATCTGCTTGAGGGCGGCACGACTATGCTCCAGCACCTTTTCTCCTGCCGGGGTAAAGCGGATGCCCTGCCGGGAGCGGAGCAGAATTTCCACCCCCAGCTCCTGCTCCATGGATTTGATCCGCTTGGACAGCGCTGACTGGGTCATATAGAGTTTATCCGCCGCATGGGTGATGTTCCGTGTCTCATCCAGCACTTCCAGCAGCTCAAAATCTTTCTCGTCCATTGAGGTTCTCCTTTCATTCCAGCTTCCCTGCCTGGTTTCGTTCCATGTTTGCCTTTTCCCATTCCTTTTCTTCATCTTACTACCCTTTATCCCCCAAGAAAAGCCCCATTCTTTCCGAGAGTTTTTCAAAATCCATTCCAATTCGGAATCAAGTAAGCATTTTGCACAACGAGATGGAATCTCTTACAGCAGATTGCCAGAAAAGCGCATGATGTATCCCAGATTTCAAAGCAAGATTCCCTGCCGGACTGGAAAAGGAGCTTTTCTCCGCCTTTTGCAGCAGGATAAATTTTGTCACCATTGAAAAGACATAAGAATACCCGCAGGTTTTATCTTCCTGCGGGCACTTGTCTTTCCTTTAATGCTGCCAGAAGCTGATGAGGGCCAGAAGGGGGATGCCGACTTCCATCAGATCGCGGCTGACTTTCTGCATGGTGCAGTACCATTCACTGGGTTCGCCGCCCTGTACTGCCAGACCGTAGCTGAGGTTCCAGAATAGCAATGGAAATTTAATGTCCAGAAAAAGAACCAACGCCAGCAGCCCCATAGGGAGCAGGAACCATAAATTCCCCCGCGTTTCCATCCGCCCTCCGACGGCAATATTATAAAGCCACTGACAAGTAGGCAAAAGGTCTTGCTGTTGGTACTCCCCGTTGACCACAACATTGATATCATCTGCCAGCTGGCCGTTTTCCGCCCATAAAACCGCATCGCCCGGCTCGCCAATTGCCTGCCCGGCAAAAATCTTCCTGTCATCCTGATAAATTTGGACATTCTCCTGCGATGACGTTACAATGCGGTATTGAATCGTTTCCCCGTTCATCGCAAACATTGCCTGCGTTTCATGCTCTGCCGCAGTGACAGTCAACGCATAAATTCCGTATTCATCCCGGCCTGCAAAGCTTCCATCCGTCTGCCGGTACAGAAACGCGTCCCGCAGCCAGACTCCCGGGCGGCTGGCCGCACAGAGGTAGAGGATCATCAAACCCACCCAGTACAAAATGCGCAGTGCGCGGCGGAAAGCCTGCTTGTGTGCTTTGATTTTTTGCATAAAGACCACCTCCCGTAAGCTTGACAAAGGACGTTGAAACGCGTATACTGAAACTACAAAGGGTGCTGCCCAGCAAATGGTCAGCTCTCCCGGCTTTTAGTCAAACAAAAAGAATGACCGTCGGCTTTCTGAGGGCACTGGCGGTCATTTCTTTTTGTTCTGATTGCCGTTGGCAATGGTCCATGTAATTTGAAACGTTACAAACACCGCGCCGCCAATGATGGCGAGCAGCTGAAGTACTTCGCTCAACGTCATGGGACATCCCCCCTTTCGCGGTCGCGTCCGGAGGGACAACAAAAATTTTGATCTCCCTCCGGAGCTTGCCGGGAGAGACTGACCACCTGCATTTGCGGGCAACACCCATTGGCAGGGTAAATACACTGCAGTTACAGGATATCATACTTTCTGTCAAAAGACAACACCCGCAGGGAACCGGCTCCCTGCGGGTGTTGCCGCGTTAGATCATTCTTTTCTCTCGATTTTACCCTCCAGCAGGTCGGTCAGGCAGGGCACGGTTTTGCCGTGATAGCCTGTGACCGTCTCAGCGTGGAACAGGCTGCTGAGGACGCTTTCCTCCACGCACTCGGCCACCGCCCGGAAGAGCGGGTTGATGGCGTCATCGTGGAGCATGGTCATGGGCAGGAGAGCTTTGTCCGCGTAGTGGGGCATCCGGTTGGCCGTGGTAAAGGCCAGCACGATCTCGCCCGAACCATTGCCGCAGTAGCTGCCCGTGCGGGAGAGGCCCACCAGCGCCCGGTGGCAGAGCCGCCGGAGCTGCCGCTCACTGAGCGGGATGTCCGTGGCCAGCACCGTGATGATGGAGCCTTTATCCTCGTGGGGCGGGATGTGTGCCTCCAGCAGCTGCTGGATGGGGGTACCGCCCACCATGAGATCATCAAACATGGCATGGTTGGAGAGGACAAGGGAACCAATGGTATAGTTTTTTCCATCCAGCTCCACCACCCGGGAAGCCGACCCGATGCCGCCCTTGAGGCCGTGGCAGCGCATCCCTCGGCCCGCGCCCACAGCGCCCTCGGCAAAATCAGCCTTGCAGTCGGCCAATGCGTCAAAAACGTTCTGCTCGGTGACATGGAGGCCCCGGATGTCGTTCAGACCGCTGTCGTTGCACTCGCACACCACCGGGTTCACGCTGCCCGTCGTCTCACAGATATCCGGATTTTGGGCCAGCATATACTTGACCAGCGCCGTCTCCACCGTGCCCACGCTGAGGGTGTTGGTAAAGAGGATGGGCGTTTCCAGCGTGCCCAGCTCGTCGATCTGCACAAGGCCGGTGGTCTTACCAAAGCCGTTGATGACATAGCTGGCCGCCAGCACTTTTTCGTGGAAAATATCCCCTTGGTGCGGCAGCAGCGCCGTTACGCCCGTCTGCACCACGCCATCTGCCAAGGTGCAGTGCCCTACCGTCACCCCCGGCACATCGCTGATCTTATCCCGTGCACCTTTGGGCAGTGCGCCCACCTGAAAGCCCCATTCGTTCCCTGCAATGCCCATCGTAGCTCCTCCTTGCTTTTTTTCTAAGGTGTATCATAGCATTTCCGCTGCCAAAAGTAAACCGCTGTAACAAGCCGGGGCGGGCGCTGAAAAAGGGGCTGCTACACAGCTATCTCCCTGTGCAGCAGCCCTTTGCTTTTTTACGCCGCAGTGCAGTGTCCCTTAGGAATGCTCCACCGGACGGAAAAGCCACTTGAACTTTTCCCAGCAGGCCACCACCCGTTCGCGCTGCACAAAATCATTGAGATGCCGCTGCATTCTCCGTCGGCCACGATCTTCTGAGCGCCGCATAGGAGACCAGAAAGTTTGCAAGCCACCCTGCCGGGACGGCAAGCCAGACAAAGGCAATGCCAAAGCGCGGTGCACAGAGCAGGGCAACGGACAGGCGGATGGCAAGGTTTACCATATTTGCAATGAGGAACGGGCGCATGATGCCAAGCCCGCGCAGCACGCCATCGGTCGCCATCTTGATGCCCATGAAGATGAAGAAGTAACCCAGCCACCGCATATAATCACCGGACACCTGATAGGCCAGCGCCGTTCCGTCTTTGCCCAGAAACAGCGAGGAAATCTGGGTGTGCAGGGTTTCAATGACCGCAAAGGCAATGACTGCAAAGCACAGGTCCAGCACCAGCGCAGCGTGGTAGCCTTTTTTGAGACGGTCGATCTTCTTTGCACCAAAATTCTGGGAGATATAGGGCGAGACCGCATTGCCGATGGAGACAAAGATCAGCGAGAAAACATTTTCTACCCGCATCGTTGCTGCATATCCGGCAAGCGCCTGTGTGCCAAAGGGGTTTACCACCGCCTGCACGATCATCATGCCGATGGACACGGTGGACTGCTGCAAGACCGACGGCACCGCAATGCGGAGCATGGAATACAGCTCCTGCCGATCGAACTTATTAAAGGGGCTTTTATACTGCCGCATCCGGTGCAGGAAGATCAAAAACGAAAACACCGCAGAAATGCCCTGTGCGATCAACGTGGCAAGGGCTGCGCCAAACACGCCCAAGCCAAGCCCCGCCACCATCCAGAGATCCATAAAAATATTCAGGATGGAGGAAAAGATCAGCAACCCCAGCGGGATCCTGGATTCCCCAATGGAGGTAAACATGGTGGAAAGAATGTTGTACATGAACAAAAACGGGAAGCCCACAAAATAGACCCGCAGATACAGCACCGCGTCCTCCAGAATGTCGGCGGGGGTCTGTAAGCCGCTCATCATAGCACGGGAAAAGCTAAAGCCAAAAACGCCAAGGACAACGCTCAAAACCAAAAAGCTGATCAGGGACGTTGACACGATGGTTTTCATTTTGCCATAGTTTTTAGCGCCAAAATAGCGGCTTACCAGCACACCGGCACCCACACCGGCACCCAGCGCCACACAGATAAAAACATTGGTCAGCGCAGCACAGGCACCGACAGCCGCCAGTGCCGAGGAGCCGACAAACTGGCCGACTATGATGGAATCTGCCATGTTATAGACCTGCTGAAAAAAGCTGCCTAGGATCATTGGCATTGCAAAAACCGTCAGCGCTTTCAGCGGCGCATCTGTGATCAGATATTCATCTTTCGACATGATCTATTTCCTTTCAAGCTGTGTTTCTCTCAATTTTTTTAAATTTGCTCTGGCCAAGTATACCACGCTTTTTCCCTACTGAAAAGCTCCCGCTTGCATTCTCGCAAACTGCTTTTATAACGTCCCGTTTCCCTTTCTCTCGTCTTGACAAGCCCTTTTCTTCCGATTACAATACCAAAAAGAGCCGGCGGGCGGTCTTTTTGCTGCCTGCTGCCACAATCTTCCGGGAAAGGAACTTTTTCATGGAACCAAAAACAAAACAATCTCTGCTCGTTACCGTGGTAGGGGTAACGCTTTTTGTAGCGCTGCTGCGGCTTTCTGACGTTCTGGCCTTTGCCGCAAAGCTGATAGATCTGGTACTGCCCATTCTGGCGGGCGGCATTCTGGCGCTTTTTATCAACGTGCCCATGACCGGTCTGGAAAAGCGGCTGAACCGCCTGTTCGGCAAGGCCAAAAAGCAGCCCTCGGCGAAAGCCATCCACCTTCTCAGCTTTTTCATCACCCTGCTGGGCGTTGTGCTGGTGCTGGTATTGGCGCTGACTTTGCTGATCCCGGAGCTGGTGCAGTCCTTCCACAGCCTGTATGTGCAGATCGAGGCCAATATTCCCCGCTGGACTGCCTATCTCAACGCACAGGATGCTGACATGGGCTGGCTAATGAACTGGCTGGAGGGCATCAACTGGGAGCAGCTGCTGCACAAGGTCACCGCAAGCATCGACACGGTGCTGGTCAATGCGGTAGGGGCTGTCTCTGCCACGGTGAATATCGCGATCACCGCCTCGTTTGCGCTGATCATCTCCGTCTATATGTCCCTTAGTACGGAGAGCCTCGGCCACCAAGCCCGCACGCTGGTGTGCGCCTACCTGAAGCCTGCCCACGCCGCCGGGGTGCTGAAGTTCTGCCGGCTGTTCCGGCAGTCCTTTGCAAACTTTTTAACGGGACAATGCAGCGAGGCAGTGATCCTTGGCGTTCTGATGGCTCTTGCATTTTCCGTTTTCAAGATCCCCTACGGCAGTCTGGTGGGCGTGCTCACCGCCATCTGCGCCATCATCCCCTATGTGGGTGCACTGATCTCCTGCGTGGTCAGTGTGTTCCTTGTGCTGTTGGTAGACCCTGTGCTGGCGGTGCGCTGCCTGATCGTGTACCTTGCCGTGCAGTTTGTTGAAAACCAGTTCATTTATCCCCGTGTGGTGGGCAAATCCGTGGGGCTTTCGCCGCTATACACCCTTATTGCCGCCATGATCGGCGGAAAGCTTTTTGGCATCATCGGCATTATCTTCTTTATCCCCCTGACAGCGGTGGTCATCGAGCTTGTAAAAGAGGACACCTTTCGGCGTCTGCGCGCAAAAGAGCCCCTGCAATAAAACAGCGTGCCCGGAATACCATAACCCCTGATACCCTTCCCCGGTGTCAGGGGTATTTTTATGCCGTGCAGCTGCAAAGCACGCGGTTGTTCGCCCTTTTCCATGCAAAATCCTTCAAAAAAACAGCTTGAAACACTTTTGTTACAATGATACAATATGATTGTTATTTTATGGGAAAATCGGCGTATGCCCCGTGCGGACAGGCTGCGAGCGTAGGGGTTCCTGTGGGGTGTGTAAAAATCGCTAAGGCAGCACTGCGCTCCTGCACTTGCGCAGTACTGCCCTCCGAAAATGTGAGGAAAGTATATTTATATGATAAAAAAAATCTCCCGCCGCTCCTTTTTGCAGGTTTGCGGCATTACTGCGGCAACGGCAGCGCTGACCGCCTGCGGCGGCGGTAAGGCTGAAAGCAAAACAGCAGATGCGCACGAAGCCGTCACCTTTATGGCACCTTATAAGGAGATAGAAGCCTTTATTGAGCAGGTGCACAGCGTTTACCCGGAAGTGAACATCGAGGTCGTGCCCTACAGCGGCGATAACACCACCACCTGTTTGCAGAATATGTTTGCGGCGGGCGACCTGCCGGACGTCTGCACCTTGACCTACTACGACCCCCAGATCGATCTGGTCTCCGACAAACTGCTGGACCTTTCCGGCTACGATTTTACGGATAACTATGTGGAGTCCCGTCTGCAGGACGTGTTCGACAACGGTGCCATCTATCTGCTGCCCTCGGTTTACAACTGCTACGGCATCACCTACAACAAGACCCTGCTGCGGGAACACGGCTGGGAACTGCCCAATTCTTTCGCTGAGCTGGAAGTGCTGGCTGCAAAAGCCAAGGAAGCCGGGGTCGATCTCTGCCTGTCGCAGATCCAGTACCCGGGCTACGGTTTCCAGTATCTGTGCAACATTGCAGATGCCGATTTCCTTGGCACGCTGGACGGCAGACTGTGGCAGAAGGATTATCTTTCCGGCAAGGCAAACGTCAGCAACACCCCCGGCATGATGCAGGCAATGGCGTATGTCAAAAAGTGGAAGGACATCGGGATGCTGAACGACTCCGGCGATGCTCTTGACGACAATGTGACCCTGCAGAGGATGGCCGAGGGGAATACCCTGTTTTTGATCGGAAACACCAACGGCATTGTGGAGGCAGACGGCAACGCCGATAAATTCGGCCTGATGCCCTATCTTTCCGAGGACGGCACCCAGAACGTTTTTGTGCTGAATGTGAACCGCTTCTACGGTCTGAATAAAAAGCTGAAACAGAACCCCCAAAAGCTGGAAGATGCGCTCAAGGTGATGCGTGTGCTTTCCACCGTTGCAGGCACCAGCGCTCTGCAGCCCGCAACGGCGCTGAAAAGCAGCCTGTTGCCCTTCAAGGGTGCAAAGGCAGACGGCACCTACTATGCCGACATCGCCGATACCCTGAACGCAGGCAACACCGCGCCCTTTATCTATTCCGGCTGGGAAAACACCTTCGTGACCACCGGCCTTAAAATGCTGGACTTCATGAAGGGCAACGCCACCATGGAGGATGTCATCCGTCAGCTGGACGAGGATCAGGACAGTGTGGTGAACAACACCCCGGATGTCATCACTACCGTTACGGAGGAGCTTTCGCAGCAGGACTGCGCCATGCTGGTAGGCCGCTGCTTTGCACAGGCTACCGGCAGCGACCTTGCGCTGGTCTCGCTGAGCACATGGATCCCCGGCAACCCCACCGAGCAGAACCACCACGGCGTAGCCGCCAAGCTGTACGCCAAGGGCATTACGGATTACGACCTTTCGGTCATCCTGCCCACCGGCTGGAACCGCACCATCCAGACCGTCACCCTGACCGGGCAGCAGATCAGCGACCTGCTGGCTTCTGGCTACGATGCCTACGGCAACGGCAAGGGCTACCCCTATGTGCTGGTAAGCCCGGTGCAGCCGGAGGCGGGCAAGACCTATCAGGTTGCCATCTGCGGTGTGAGCGACCAGCTGGCTGCCGAAGCAACGGTGACAGACAGCGGCGTGGTGGGCATGGATGCCGCAAAAACCTTCTTTGGTGCTTACACCACCATCAGCCGGGCAGACACCGCATGGAGTTGAATAAAACGGACAGGAGATACTGGATGTGAACAACAAAATCTATAAAAAGCTGTTTGTGGGCTTCGGCTTTGTCAGCATCGTGTTGATCCTGACCCTTTTTGTCATGAGCCAGACCTACATCCAAAACCTTGTCTACCACGAGCGTCTGAGCCAGATGGAAGAGGTCACCCACCAGATGTTCCACAGTCTGGAGGATGTGATCGACAACCACTGGGACGAGGTGGATGTGCAGTGTAATTATTTATACTACACCCCGCTGGAGACCGATACCGATCTCTACCGCTATCTGAAAAAGCTGTCGGAGCTTTCCAATTACCATGAAAAACAGATCGAGCTGATTGCCGTGGATGCTGCCGGGCGTTATTATACCGAGTATGGCCGCACGGGTCTGCTGCGGGAAATGAACTATCTGGAAAACGCGCCGCAGCGGGTCAGCTATGTTTCCAATTCGCTGACCGTGGACGACTCCCGGATGGTGTTTCTGGAACAGCTCTCCACCCCTATCACACTGCAAAGCGGAGAGAAAGAGATCACCCTGCGCTACTTTGGCATCGCCCAGAGTATGACCCAGCTGAACGATTATTTCCGCTGCGACGCCTACGAAAATAACAACAGCGTCTATGTACTGGACAACAACGGTTTCAAGCTGTTCAACGCCAATGATACCGAGCTGTTGAAGGGGCATAACGTATACACTGTGCTCTCCCAGATGTCCTATCTGCACGGTTCTTCCTTTGCAGCAGCAAAGGAGCGGCTTGCCCGCACAGGCTCCTGTTATTCCAACGCCGTGCTGGACGGGACTGAGTATTACTACGCCCTGAAGCAGATGGAAAACGCCCAGTGGACGCTGGCGTTCCTTGTTCCGGCAAAATATGTGGCCGTGAATACGCAGAAGCTGGTCAATATCGTCATGGTCGTTATTGTAGGCTTTGCAACGGTGTTTTCGATTACGGCAGTCATTGCTGGCTGGTTCCTTTTGCGGGAAAAGCAGCAGCGGGAGCTGCGGGCCGAAAAAGAGACGAACCTCCGTCTGGAGCAGTATAACGTCCAGCTGACGCAGGCCAACGACGAGATGCGGCGGGCGCAGGATGCTGCCGCCGAGGCGTTACAGTCCGCCGAGCGTGCCAGCAAAGCCAAGACGGACTTCCTCTCCAACATGAGCCACGATATCCGCACCCCCATGAACGCCATCATCGGCATTACCACCCTGATGAAAAACGAGCTGCACGAGCCGGAAAAGCTTGCCGAGCATCTGGGCAAGCTGGAAAGCTCCGGTCAGCTGCTGCTGGGCATCATCAACAATATTCTGGATATGAGCCGCATCGAGAGCGGCAAGACCACCCTGCATGTGGAAAAAATGAATCTGCCCCAGCAGATCAGTCAGCTGGACAGCATCATCCGGCAGCAGGCAGGTCAGCGCAGTCAGAGCTTTACGGTAAGCACCAATTTGCAGCACGAAAACGTGCTGGCAGACCCCAACCGTCTGAATCAGGTGCTGATGAACATCCTCTCCAACGCGGTCAAGTATACGCCCACCGGTGGGCACATCCGTTTGGAGGTGGAAGAGCTGCCCCGGAACGAGCACTACGCCCGGTACCGCTTTGTGGTGCAGGATGACGGCATCGGCATGAGCGCGGACTACCAAAAGACCCTTTTCGACCCCTTTACCCGGGAGGAGCGCTCCGGCACCAACAAGGTGCAGGGCACGGGTCTGGGTATGGCGATTACCAAAAGCGTCATAGACCTGATGGGCGGCTCCATCAGCGTAGAGAGTGCCACCGGTAAGGGCACCCGCTTTGAGGTGGTGCTGGAATTCCCCATTGACACCGAAGCGGACACGGTGCAAAAGGCGCAGGCGCTCCCGGAGGAAGAAGAGACCACTTCTCCCCTGTCCGGCATGAAGTTCCTTTGCGCCGAGGATAACGCCATCAACGCCGAGATTCTGCAAATGCTGCTGGAAACAAAAGGCGCAAGCTGCACCATCTGCCCCAACGGTCAGGAGATCGTGGATGCCTTTGCCAGCGTCAAGCCCGGCGATTACGACATGATTTTGATGGACGTGCAGATGCCGGTGATGGACGGCCTGGAAGCCACCCGCCGCATCCGCAGCGGCGAAAACCCGCTGGGACGCACCATCCCCATCCTTGCCATGACCGCCAACGCCTTCCTTGAGGATATGCAAAAGAGCAAGGAAGCCGGCATGGACGAACATCTGTCCAAGCCTGTAGACATCAGCGCACTAGAACAGGTGGTAAAGCGCTTCCGCGTTACCCCCCGAAAATAAATAGCGGTCTGCAGCGTTTTTGCCGCAAACCACCGCATAACCTTGCATAAAAAAACTGCTGCCCCTTTGCCCGGACGCTTTGGCATCCGGTACGGGGCAGCAGTTTTTTGCGTTATAGAGGGAATGTTACGCTCAGATGGGCATGGTCTGGTAGAACCAGTCCGAAATGGCCTTGCGGGTGTCGGCGAAGAACTTTTTCACCGGGCAGGCGGCATCCCGGGCTTCCTGTTCCAGATCCGTGCCTGCGGGGAAGTTGCGGATGACGGTATACGCCACCGACTGCGGCGGCAGCGACATCATCACAGCCGGGTCGTGCACCACGCAGATCTGCTCGCCTACCGCAAGGGTAGCGGGGTCGGAGGTGGTCTTTTCGTCATGGTCCTGCCAGACGGTGCTGTCGGTAACGATCATCTGATAGGTCTCCTGCTCTTCCGCAGTCACCAGAATAGACTCCACCTTGCCCTCCACGGTGCGGCTGACGCCCTCTACTACACCATAATAGTAGAGCTTCTTGGAAAACAGCGCCGAAGCAGAGGGCAGCACGCTGACGCTGAGCAGCAGCACCGCAAGCAGACAAAAGAGCGAGCGATAGGTCTTTTTCATAGAAAACCTCCATTTTTGATGTTGCAGCGGAGCGCCCGGCGCTCCCGGATGCCTTATTTTACCATAACTACCGTCGGATTTCTATATCCGGGCTTAACCGGCCACGGAAAATCAACTTTTACACAAAAAGGACTGCCGTGCAAAACAGCGCACAGCAGTCCTTTTTATGCTTTTATCCGTTTACTTGCTGATGGAAAGGGTGCCGAAAGCAGTCTCTTCAAAGTGGCTGCTGTACAGCTCCTGCATCAGTTTGATGAGCGAGAGGGTATCCTCTGCGCCGGCGGTCTCGTAGCAGGAGTGCATCGCCAGCTGGGGCAGGCCGATGTCCACGCAGTTCATGGACACCTGTGCCATCGCCAGATTGCCCAGCGTGCTGCCGCCCACCTTATCGGAGCGGTTTGCAAAGTACTGCAGCGGCACACCGGCGCGGGCAGCCAGCTCCCGGGCAGCGGCAACGCTCATGCCGTCGCTGGTGTACTTCTGACCTGCGTGGGTCTTGATGACCACGCCCTTGTTCATGTAGGTGCAGTTGTTCACATCGGTGTGCTCCGGGTGGTTGGGGTGCACAGCGTGGGCGTTGTCGGCGCTGACCATAAAGCTGGAAGCCACCGCGCGGTGGAAGTCCTCGTCGTTGCCGCCAAGGCTCTGGGCAATGCGGTGCAGCACATCGTACAGGAAGGTGGAAGCTGCGCCCTGCTTGGTGCCGGAGCCGACTTCCTCGTTATCAAAGAAGGCCGCCACGCCGATGGAGCGGGCGTTCTTGGCGGTCAGCAGACCTTTCAGGATGCCGTAAACGCACTGCTGGTCGTCCAGACGGCCGCAGGAGATGAATTCCTCGTTGCAGCCCCAGACGGTGGCCTTTTCCCGCACATAGAGGAACAGGTCGCTGCCAAGGATCTGCTCCTCGGACACCTGCAGCTCCTCTGCGATCAGCTTTTTCAGCGCGCCCTCCTCGCAGGCACCGCCCAGCACAGGCAGCATATCCACCTGCTTGTTGAAAGAAGCCTTATCGTTGACCTCGCGGTTCATGTGGATGGCAACGCTGGGGATCATCAACAGGTCGCGGTCCAGTGCCACCAGACGGGATACGATAGCGCCGTTCTCCTGCACCAGCACACGGCCCGCCACAGACAGCGGACGATCCATCCATGTGGCGCAGATCATACCGCCGTAGCCCTCGGTGTTCAGCTTGGTGTAGTTCTGCCCCATGTGGATTTCGGCGTTCTCCTTGATGCGGAAACAGGGAGAATCCGTATGGGCGGCGGCAACGTTGAAGCTGTAATTTTCCAGCTGGTCGCCCATGCGGAAGGCGATGATGCTGGAACCGTTGCGGCAGACAAAGTAGTCCTTGCCGGGTTCCAGCGCCCACTTGCGGCTTTCCAGCAGCTCGGCAAAGCCTGCCTTCAACAGGATATCCCGCACAGCGGCGGTGGTGTGGTATGCGGTGGGGTTGCCGTCGATGAAGGACAGCATTTCACGGACTTCGGATGCGATCATAAAAATAAACCTCCTTGGGTGTATCTGAAAAGAGCCGGTCAGTGCTGACCGGCCCTTTTTAAGCATATTCAGGTTACTTTTTGGCAGCGGTCTGCTCGCGCTTTGCAAGGGCGGGCAGAATGAATCCCAGCACGGTCAGCACTACGGGGGTGATAACGTTCAGTGCAAAGGTAAAGGGGTCCTTATCATACATACCCAGCACGCAGCACACGGCGGTAACGGCAAAGCACCAGCCGCCGAAGAACTTGGCCACGGCCTGATTTTTGACAAAGCGATACTCGGCAGGGATGGTATCGTAGGCGTTGCGCAGGGCGATGTAGGCGGCAAACACCCACAGATAACGCATGGGCATACACACAGAATTCAGCTTGGTCAGCTGGCGCAGAACGGCAGCAGCACCGGGCACGAAGGACTGTGCCAGAATGATGGAGCCGGACAGCACAGCCACCATCTTGATGCCGTTGCTGTGCACACCGTGGGCGTTGACCTTGTGCAGAGCCTGCGGGATGAACTGCTTGGTGTGCTCGTTATCCAGCAGCATACGCAGCGGTGCGTCGATGCTCAAAATCAGCACGGCGAGCTGGCTGATGACGTTGCACAGGGCGTAGATGATCATGAACAGATCGCCCACATGGTAGTACTGACCCAGCTTCTGGAAAGCCCAGTAGGAACTGTTGGCGACATAGGCGTTGAAGCTCTCTGCGCTGGCGTTGATGACGGCGGGGTCGAACATACGGCTCATGGCCAGCGTGCCCAGAATGGCGCAGGTGACCACCATGACGGCCAGCGCGATCATGCCGCGGGGGAAGCCCTTGCTGGGGTTCTCGACCTTATTGACGTAGGGAGAGATCTTCTCGCAGCCACCCACAGCGAACACCAGAATGGACAGAGAAGTAAAGTAGGTGACGTTGAAGTTGGGGATGAGGCTGCTGAAGCTCAGGTTTGCGTGGACGTACTCTGCCGTGGGGTTGATGGCCGGGGCAGCGAACATCATCACGATGTACAGCAGGGACATGACGAAGGTGCAGGTGCCTGCGGCAGTCAGCAGCTTTTTCAGAGGGTTCAGACCCAAGCTTGCAATGTAGCAGCCCAGCAGCAGGATGCAGAAGGTAGCCAGCTGGATGTAGCGGGTGGGGAAGGAATCGTAGGTCTCCGCGTTGCGAAAAATTGCCCAGCTCAGCGCCTTCAAAAAGCCGCTGCCCTTGCTGGCGATGTAGGTGATGTGGCAGGCCCAGTAGGTCCAACCGGCGTAGTAGGCCAGCTTGGCGTTGGTGGTCTGGTGCAGCCAGGAGCTGACGCCGCCGCCCTCGTTTTTAAAGGCAGAGCCCAGCTCACCCACCATCAGCGCATAGGGGATGAAGTACAGGACAAACATAAAGATCCAGCTGAAGATGACCTGCGGACCGTTAAAGTACACAAAGCCGTTGGTAATGTTGCCGAAGCCCCAGACCGTAGAAAAGGCCATGAAGGCAAGGGTAAGCCACGAGATCTTTGTGGCTTTTTCTTTGTTAGACATGCGGACAATTCCTCTCTTTCTTTTCCACACAGGGCGGAAGTTCCTGTAAGAAGGCCGATGTTCCGCATACATTTCGCAATTTTTACCAAAAATACAGCAGTACTCGACCGATCACTTTGATAGTATAGCATAATTGCAGATTGTAGACAATCTGCAATTTCCATAAAATGATTGGTCAAAATTTAGACGGTCAGCCAAATTCCCCTTATTTTGCTGCTTCGTCCGCTGCCTGTGCGGCGCTGTTTGCGCTGCGCATCCGCTCCATGGGCTCCATGTAGTGGGCGTAGACGGCGCGGCAGGCAACCTCGGTGTCGCCGCTTGCCAGCGCCTCGTACAGCTTGGTGTGAATGCCGTTCTGCCGCTGCGCCAGCGTCTCGTGGTTGGAGCCGCTGTTCGCCCCAACAAGCAGGTTGCCGTAGTTCAAGTCGTCCCAGAATTTCAGCAGTCTGGGCAGCCCCGCCCGCTGCACGATGACCGCATGGAAGCGGTTGTCGTTCTCCACGATCTGCGAAAGATCCCCCGGCCGGACATTGCGCATCTCCTCTAAGATGCCGCGCAGGGTGCGCAGATCCTCCTCCGGGAATTTGCAATCAAAATAGCGCAGTGCCGTCATTTCCAGATTTGCCCGCAGCAGGTAGATCTCGTAGGCGTCCTCCGGCTTTACCCGGCGCACCGAGCAGCCCACATTGCGCGAATACTCGACCATGCCCTCCTGTTCCAGCTGCCGCAGCGCCTCCCGGATGGGTGCCCGGCTGGAGCCAAACTCCTCGGCCAGTTTCTGCTCGGCCAGCTTTACGCCCGGCTGCAGCTCCCCGGTAAGGATCTTGCTCCTGATGGCAGAGGTGATACTTTCCCGTAAAGTCTGAAAGGCAAATTCGCCCATGACTTTTATCCCCCTTTTTTCTTCTATACGTTCTTTTTTTGCCGCACGCAGTCCGCAGCCGCTGCCAGTGCAGCCGCAGGCCTGTATTGCGTGCGCCTTATAAGGATACCACGAAATGGTAGAAAAATAAAGTTTTCTGGCAAAAACAGGTACTTTCTCCCCTCTCCGTCGTCGAAAGCCTGAACACAAAAAATGCCCCCGGAGGGCTTATTGCAGCTCTCCGGGGGCATCCTATATACGTTATGCCTTGACGCACACGGTCAGCATTTACTCGATCTCGATCAAATTCGGGTTCTCAGGCAGAGCCTTTGTCTGCTGAGGAGCGGGCAGCTGGATGTGCAGGACACCATCCTCGAACTTTGCGTGGATGTCCTCCTTCTTCACCTCGCCCACATAGAAGCTGCGGGCGCAGCTGCCGGAGAAGGTCTCGCGCCGCACATAGCGGCCCTTGTTGTCCTTTTCGTCATTGCTGTGGCTGCGCACTGCCTGAATGGTCAGGTAGCCGTCGCTCAGATCCATCTGAACGTCTTCCTTCTTGCAGCCCGGCAAATCAACGTCTACTTCGTAGCCGTTGTCCGTCTGCTTGACATCGGTCTTCATCATGTTTGCGCCGCGCTTGCCAAAGGTGTCGCGGGCTTCGCGGTTCATCGCACGCTCCAGTGCACCCTCGTTCCAGAACGGATCAAAGAGATCATCGAACAGGTTCTCATGAAAAACAGTCGGCATAAACATAAAACATACCTCCAATCCCGGCGTTCGGGTCGGGGCAAAAACTTTGAAGCGTCCACTCAGAAAGGCTTTCCGGGGAACCCTGCGGCTCTCCTTTTGCCCTTCCTCCTGAGCACGCCACTGTTATAGCATAATTATTTAGCACTGTCAAGCGTAGAGTGCTAAAATTCATAAAAGTATAATACTTTTGTCACAGCTTCTGCGATTTCTTCAAAAATGCTGCGCAGAAGCGTGTTTAATTCCGTTCAAACCCCAGATAACGCGTGCCCTGAAAGCTCAGCTTTCCGGTATCGCCCTCGACAAGCATTCCGTAATCCGAACCATCTACTTCCAGTTCCATGCGGTCACCGCTTTCTACCTGAAAGGTGGCATAATAGGTAGTGAACGTATGCGACATCGTATTGTCCGTATGATGGCGGGAAACGTTCGTCCGCTTGGCCACCACAGTAGCCGGGACGGTAAGGCGCGGGGACGCATTATTTTTGCCCCATGTGCGCAGGTTGCTCACCACGGTAAACAGGATCATGCCCAGCACCACCAGAAACACCAGCGGGAACAGGATGCTGAAAAATGCGTCAAACCCAGTATAAAACATATTACCCCTCCAAAATTTCTTCCAGCAGCTGCTTTACGTCCTTCAGAAAGGCATCTTCGCCGAGGGTGTTCATTTTAAAGAACACCGCCTGACTGCCGCCCGCCGCAATGGCCGACAGTCGGATAGGCTCGTCCCCGTTCTGGAACAGGGTCAGCGTCAGGCTAAGGCGGTTGCCGCCCACCATGCTGTACCGCTCAAACACCCGCACGCTGCACCGGGCGCTGCCCTCCTTGAAATCGCTGCCGGCTTCCAGCTCTGCCGACCAGCTGCTGTCCGGGATGGCGTGTTCCAGCTTGCGGAGCAGGGTATCGAAGTTCTGGTTGCGGATGGTCTTTTCAAAAATAGCCATAGCTTCCTCCTTTTGCAAAATGCAGTCCCTTTACTCTGAATACGAATGAGAGCGGGCAGCAATTGCAGCGCCCGCCCTTATTTTGCTGCAGTCAAGCTTTCTTTTTTCGCAACTTGGGTGCGGTGGCGGTGTAGCTCATATCCAGCACCAGCCGGAGTTTATCCTCCGGGGCGCTGCCGTCCAGCGCGGCGGTGATCCAGTTTTCCTTGTTCATGTGATAGGCAGGGTAAAAGCCCGGTTCTGCCCGCAGAGAACCGATAAGGATGGGGTCACATTTCAGGTTCACGATATCCACCGGCTGCTGCCCGGGCAGACCCAGCTTGCTTTTGGGCACAGTGGTGACCAGCGCAAACCATTTGCGGTTTGCCGCATGACGGAACACCGCCGACTCCGGGGTGTCCATCCACGGATAGTCCGGCTCTACGCTGTAAGTATCAAAAATGAGCTGTTCCAAGCCCTTGCGGTCCATGGGCTCGCCCCCTTTACAGCTGCTGTGCCAGCAGCTGCGCCAGCACATCCTCCGGGCGGGGGGTGTGGTTTTGGTATTTTGCCCGCAGCGGAGCGGCGGCGTTGTCCATAATGTAGGGCACGCCCACCACGTCCAGCATGGTCTCGTCGTTGTAGTTATCGCCAAAAGCCATGACCTGTGCGGGGTCGATGCCAAGGGTGCGGCACACGCACTGCACCCCGATGCCCTTGTTGGCAAAGGTGGTATCGATCCAGTACGGGCCCGCCACGGCGCAGTTGGCCTGTTTCCAGCGGGGCACAAAGCGCTCTACATAGTTTTCCACACCCTCGTGCAGATACACCGACACCTTGGTGATGTCCTCCGGCACCTCGGCGGGGCTGTGGATGATCTGGTAGTGGTTGCCCACAAACTGCACCCGCTGCAGCATCCCAAGGCCGCGCTCCATCAGGTAGGCGGTGTTCTGGCCGGAGAGCATCACCTCGCCCTGCCCCTCGCTGCGGGTCCACATATCGTTGGCAATTTCCTCTGCCAGTGCCCGGGGCATGGGATTTTTGGCGATGCACTGTTCTTCTTTGAAGATGGTGCCGCCGTTTTCACAGATAAACACACAGCAGTCCGCCACCGGTGCAAAGAGCTTGCGCAGGCTGGTATACTGCCGCCCGGAGGCCGGGCAGAACCAGATCCCCCGCTGATGCAGCGCCCGGATCTGTTCGAATATTTCGCCCTCCAGTTCCTTTTTGCCGTATTGCAACAGCGTACCGTCAATATCGCTGCAAACCAGTCTGATGTCCATGGCTGTTATTCCCTTTCCGTTTTTTCTTATTTTACCACGGTTTTCCGCTGCAGAAAAGCCCCGGGCACAGCTTTTGTGCCCTTTATCCTGTGCCGCTCAGCGCTTAGGCTGGTAGTGCATACTGGACACATTATAAATCGTAACAAAGGCCTTGGGGTCCTCGCGGTTGATAAAGTTCATCAGCTTCTGATACTCGTTTTTGTCCACGATGGTAATGATCTCGTTGTGCTTTTCAAAGTTATATGCACCGATGGCCTCGTACATGGTGGCACCGCTGTGCAGGTCATTGATGATGAACTGCCGCAATGCCTCCTCCTTTTCGGTAATGATGCACACCCGGCGCTTGATGCTGTTATCGAAGATGAAATGATCCAGCACGATGCCGTTGAAGTAGGTACCAAGAATACTCAGTACTACGGTCTTTTTATCGTAGACAAGAGCGGCAGAGAGCGCCACGCACATGCCCGAAAGGGACATCGCCTTGCCCAGCTCCATGTGCAGGTACTTATTCATGATCTTTGCCACGATATCCAGCCCGCCGGAGGATGCGTTGCGGTTGAACAGGATGCTCAGACCCACGCTGACCACCAGAATATAGCACAGCACATCCAGTTCCTGACTATCGGTCATGGAGCCAAAATCCGGGAACAGCCGCTCGAAAAGCCCCAGAAACACCGGCAGCATCACGCTGGTATACACGGTTTTTGCGCCAAACTCCCTGCCGCAGGTAAAAAACCCGATGATGAGCAGCACGATATTCAGCACCATAGTAATGGCCGAAAGCGGCAGCGGTACAAAATTAGAAAGCACGATGCCAAGGCCGGAAATACTGCTGACGGATGTGTGACTGGGCACCAGAAAAAAATAGACCGCCGCTGCAATAATGGCAACGGCCCCGGTCAGGATGGCCATCTCCTTGGCAATTGCAGGGTAGTTCAGCTTCTTGTTTGTCATTGTTGCTCCTCCAAGCTTTTGTTTTCAGCATTCAGTATACCATGCTTTGCGCTTGCAGGAAAGCACCGGGCGCAAAATAACAAGGCCGCCGCACAAAACGCTGTGCAGCGGCCTTGCCACCTTATCAAAATTCGTCTTCCGGGTCGCCGCGCTCCGGCATGGTGCGCATCTCCCGCACCAGCATGGCACGCAGATGATACTTGCGCTGCTCCTGCTCGGTCTCCGAGCTGGTGCGCAGCTCCACCGTGCCATCGGGGCGGCTTTCGCCCGTGTACAGCGGAATGCTCACCACAGCCTGTGTGCCCTTTTCGGGCGCAGGCTCCAGCTGTAAGCTCCAGTCCATCCGGCGGCAGCACTCCCGGCAGAGCAGCAGTCCCAGCTGCGCCCCGCCCAGAAAGCTGCGGCGGTTTTCCAGCGCTGCCTGTACATCCTCACCGGGCAGACCGCAGCCATCGTCGGTGACGGTCAGCTGCCAGTCGCTCTCGGTGCGGCGCAGCGCGATACAGACGCTGCCGCCCTCCCGGCTGGCGCGCAGGGCATTGGAGAGCAGATGCAGGCACAGCAGCTCCGCATCTCTGCGGTCTGCCATTACGCAACAGGCAGTACACCCGCCGTAATCCAGCCGGATATCCACCCCAAGCTGCGCCCGGATCATATCAGACTGCGCCGCCACCTGCTGCAAAAGCTCACACAGGTCAATGGGGTACAGCTGCGGCTTTGTGTCCTCGTGCAGAAACTCCAGCAGGGTGATCGCCTCGCTGAGGGTGCGGTCCAGCTGTATGGCAGCGGTGTCGATATCTGCCACCGCCTGCCGGGTAGACGTGTCTGCACCGGTGCGGTCAAAATGCTGCTCCAGATATTCACAGTTGCGTCCGATCAGCGCCAGCGAACGGAAGCAGACCTCCTCGACCCGCTTGCGCTGCTCTGCGGTGATAGACCGCGTTTCTGTCTTTTGCTGCTCCATTGCTCTGCCTCCCCGGGCGATGCCATTTTTCTAAAGGAACGCCGCCGTGTTCCAAAGCCGTGTGCAAGCCTTACAGGCGGGTGGATGGCACTTTTTGCCGCAACACAACGTCCCTGACCGCGTAGATCAGCTTGCCGGTGGTGGGTTTGCCGCTGCCCAGCCTTGTATCGGCCTTAAACGCCAGCCACGCAAGAGGCGGCTTTTCCTCCAGCTGATCCACCATCCGGCGGATGCCGCTTTCCACGGCAGCGACCGATGTATCAAACTGCTCGCTCACCGCCTGCAAGATCTCCTTGCGGATCGCCAGCTTCTGGCTGGTGCTGCATGCGATGCCGACCGCGCAGGATAGATATCCGGCGTTGACATCCCCCTGCGGGATGCCCCACGCCGCATACAGCTGGCTGCACCGCTGCTCCAGCTGCCGGTTCTACCGCCCGGGCATCCGGTAAAGCTGCCACAGCAGCCTTTTCAGCTCGGTGCCCTCTACGCAGTAGCACCCCTCGCGGAGCTTTTGCAACGCCGTGCCGCTGCTGCGGCCATGGCTCTGTATCAGAAGCATCGGCCGCTCCTTCAGCTGATAAAACTGCCGGACAAATTGCTCCGCAGGCAGATCCGTCAGCTCGCTGCAAAGCACCACGGCATCATAACGGACACCCTGCCGCAGCTGTGCCAGCAGCTTTTCGCCGCTGCAAAAGCAGGTGCAGTCAATGGCGGTTCCCTGCTCCTGCAAATAACGCTTCTGGACACGCAGTTCTTTCAGATCATAGCTTGCAAGGGCGACTTGCAGTTGGGCTGTTCGCTCACTGTTCACGCCATGCGCCGCCTTTCTCGCCTACCAGCCCGGCAGCTGTCAGGTCTGTGACCGCATCCCGCCAGAGCTCCGGCTGAACTCCATTTTCACACAAGTAGCGCAGGAGCCGGTAACAGAACTCCGGCGCTGCCGCAACATGCTGACTGACGATCTGCTGTCGGCTGCCGATCTGGCACAGGGTCAGCCGACAGCCTTGTGTGCCCTCTACCTCCATGGCATACACCAGCGTATACGCCTGCTGCAAACCATCAATGGCAGAATACTGCCGGATCATAGGTGAAAATGTACGTTCCATTTCAGTTCCTCCTTACTACAAGGGCCAAATTTTTTCTGCCTTGTTTATCCTTTTATTATTGTATAATTGTATAAAGTAGGAGAAACTGTTACAATCCTAAAGAAGTGTTGTTCCGACAGCCTTTCAGGTAATATAACACCGTTTTTTCCGGCGCAGCCTGTCTGTCAGCTTTAGAATATCACGTTCAGCCTGTAAATTCAACCGGTATCTTTTTCCGCTTTTCTTTTTTGCCCCGTCCTTTCGGCAAAACCGCTGCCCGGGCGCAAAAGTGCCGCAGCTTCAGCATTCCTACGGAATAATTTCACGGTTTTTTCACATTTTTTTGCTAAACTCAATGGGATATTGTCTGCAAACATTTCCGAATTTCAAACCACAGGCAGCAGCGCCCGGCGGCGCAGTACCGGAAAGGCACATTTATGCTCAAGCTCAAACAGATCAACAAAGAATATAAGACCGGCGAGCTGGTGCAGCACGCACTGAACAACGTCAGTCTGAACCTGCGGGACAACGAATTTGTGGCCATTCTGGGCCCCAGCGGCTCCGGCAAGACCACCCTGCTGAACATCATCGGCGGTCTGGATCGCTACGACAGCGGCGATCTGGTCATCAACGGCATCTCCACAAAAAAATACACCGACCGCGACTGGGACTCCTACCGGAACCACACCATCGGCTTTGTGTTCCAGAGCTATAACCTGATCCCCCACCAGACCGTGCTGGGCAACGTAGAGCTGGCACTGACCATCTCAGGCGTTTCCAAGGCCGAGCGCCGCCGCCGTGCCGCCGCTGCGCTGGAGCAGGTGGGGCTGGGCAACCAGCTGCACAAGCACCCCGGCGAGATGTCCGGCGGGCAGATGCAGCGCGTAGCCATTGCCCGCGCACTGGTGAACAACCCCGACATCCTGCTGGCCGATGAGCCCACCGGCGCACTGGACAGCGAGACCAGCATTCAGGTGATGGAACTGCTCAAGGAAGTGGCGCGGGACCGTCTGGTGGTCATGGTCACCCACAACCCGGAGCTTGCCGAGCGCTATGCCACCCGCATCGTAAAGCTGAAGGACGGCGTGATCCGCTCCGACACCATGCCCTACGAACCCGAGGACGAGGCTGCTGCCGTTGCCCCCGTGCACCGGAACATGGGGCACTCCTCCATGTCCCTGCTCACCTCCCTTTCCCTCAGTTTCAACAATCTGCTCACCAAAAAGGCACGCACCCTGCTCACCGCCTTTGCCGGTTCCATCGGTATCATCGGCATTGCGCTGATCCTTTCCCTTTCCAACGGTGTGAGCCGCTATATCAGCAACATGGAAAAATCCACGCTGGCCGCCTACCCGCTGCAGATCAGCAGCACCGGCGTAGATCTGGCCAGCGTGATGGACCCGGACACCTACACCAGCGTCTCGTCCGGCTCCTCCTCCGCGCCGGAGGGCATGGTCACGGTGAGACAGCTGCTGTCTCAACTGAACATCGGCGCTGCCAGCAACGATCTGCGCTCGCTGAAAGCATATCTGGACAGTGACGCCTGTACCATCCGGGACAACGCCACGGTGGAATACACCTACACCCCTGATCCGCTGATCTACCGCCAGAACCCGGACGGCACCGTGCAGAAGCTGAACCCGGACACCACCTTTTCCGATATCGCCAGTGAGAACGCCTCGGTGACCAGCCTTATGACCTCCATGGCCAGCCCCTATGTGTTCTGCGAAATGGCCGAGACCCCCGCCCTGTACGAGGATCAGTACGATGTCAAGGCTGGCCGCTGGCCGGAAAAATACAACGAACTGGTGCTGACCCTGAACGCGGACGGCAGCGTTTCGGACTATGCGCTGTACGCCATGGGCCTGCGGGATCAGGCCGAGCTGGACAAGATCTTACAGCAGTATGCGCAGAACCAGAAGATCGATCTGCCCACGGACTACGGCACCTATACCTATGACGATTTTCTGGGCATGACCTTCAAGCTTGTCAACAAGGCCGACTGCTATGTCTACGACACTGAGCACAAGGTCTGGCTGAGCAAGCTGAATGATGAAGCTTACATGCAGCAGCTGGTGGCCGACAGCGAGGAGCTGACCATTGTCGGCATCGTGCAGCCCAAGGCAGACGCCACCTCCACTATCCTGCACAGCGGTCTGGACTACCTGCACGACCTGACCTATTACGTCATTGATCAGGCGGCCAACAGCGAGATCGTGCGCCAGCAGCTGGCAGACCCGGACATCAACGTGCTGACCGGCGAACCCTTCGACGCTGCCAGCAACAGTATGCTGGATATCGCCTCTCTGTTCTCGGTGGACACGGACGCCCTCAAGGACGCTTTCCAGTTCGACACCAGCGCCCTGCACTTTGATCTGGACGGCGCATTCGACCTGACCGACGATTCCTTCGATCTTGCCACCCTCATCGACCCTTCCAGCTTCAAGCTGGACCTCAGCGGGCTGCCGCTGCCGGACATGGAGATGGACATGAGCGAGCTGTTCGACGGCGTAGAGCTGAATATCTCTCAGGACGGCTTACAGACGCTGATGAAAAAGATCATGAACGGCTACAAGCGCTATCTCATCAGCAACGGCCTGCTGAATCTGGATAAGATCGGTTTTTCCTCCTATATGCAGACCGAGGCCTTCCAGACGCTGCTGGCCGAATCCATGGGTGACCTGCTGGACACCTCCGGGCTGGAGGAGCAGTTTGCCGGTACCCTCCAGCAAAATCTGCAGACCGTGATGGAGACCTACTCCGTCCAGCTGGGCGAGGCGCTGCAGACCCAGCTCACCGCCGCTTTGCAGGAGCAGATGGGTCCCGCCATCCAGAAGCTGGCCGGGCAGCTGGAGCAGAAGATCGCGCAGGCCATCCAGAGCAACATTGCGCAGCTGAGCACGCAGGTGGAAAGCGCACTCAAGATCGACCCCACTGTGTTCCAGCAGGCCATTCAGATCAACATGACCGGCTCCGACCTGACCGAGATGATCAAAAGTACCCTGCTCTCCTCCGCTTCCAGCTACGAAAAGATTTTGGACGACCTCGGCTATGTGGACTACACAAAGCCCGATGCCATCTATATCTACCCCAACAGCTTTGACACCAAGGCGCAGGTGGTGAACGAGCTGGACGCCTACAACGCCTCCATGCGGCAGCAGGGCGAAGAGGATAAGGTGATTCACTATACCGATATGGTGGGCACTCTGATGAACTCTGTCACCGAGATCGTAGGCATGGTCAGCAATGTGCTGGTGGCCTTTGTGGCCATCTCGCTGGTGGTGTCCTCCATCATGATCGGCGTCATCACCTATATCAGCGTGCTGGAGCGCCGCAAGGAGATCGGCATCCTGCGTGCCATCGGTGCTTCCAAGCGGAACATCTCCGAGGTGTTCAACGCCGAGACCTTCATCATCGGCCTGTGCTCGGGCCTCATGGGCATCGGCCTCAGCAGACTGCTGCTCATTCCGGGCAACATGCTCATCCAGAAGATCGCCGTCGGCACCAGCGTGGTGGCCGTTCTGCCCTGGAAGGCCGCTGTGGTACTGGTTGCGCTGGCAACTGTGCTGACCATTCTGGGCGGCTTCATCCCCGCCAAAACCGCTTCCCGCTCTGACCCTGTCAAGGCTCTGAGAGCAGAATAAGATTACTTTTTCAAAGAGGCTGTTGCACAAGCCCCAGCAAAAAAGACCAGAGTTGTTTCGCCAAACGGCGTTACAACTCTGGTCTTTTGCTTTCATGTGAACAGTGCGGCGGCTTCTTTACCACTCTTCTTCGCCAGCGCCCACCCTTGTGCGGCGGAACATGCTCTCCACAATGGCGCAGTATTTATCCGCCAGACAGACGATGACCGCCTCGCGACAGGTCGGGATATGGCGGAAGGTCAGGGGCCACATGTGGCTGGCGATAATGTTCTGCTCCTTTTTGGTAATGCCGAACACCCGCTGTGCGTTCACACAGGCAGACCCCGGGTGGGAAAAGCCGTGCATCTCAAACAGATGCCGCAGGCCGTGGAAGGAGCCCTGCTTGTGCCAGTCATAGAGATAGAAATCATGGAGAAAAGCCCCCACGGCCAGCGTGGTCTCATCGGCTCCCAAATGGAAGCGGTGGTTGATCCAGCAGCTGACCACGACCACATTCTTGCAGTGCTGGTAGGTGGTCACATCACCGTGCTGGATAAACTCACGCATTTCCTGCACCTTGGGGTGATGGTCGTACTGTTCCAGAATAGCGGACAGGCGCTCCCGTTCCGTTTGTGAAAGCTGCATGGAAAATCCCCTTTCTTTTTGTCAGAAACGCCGGGCTCAGCTCCGCAGCTGAACCGGGTTGGAGCTGCCGAAGTTCTCAGCGTCCGAAGGAGTTTCGCGGGTCAGGCTCAGGTCCACCAGATACTGCTTGCCGTCGCCCAGTGCTTCCAGCTCGGCCAGCTTGGCCTCGGCAGAAGCCTTG
>OHNX01000290.1_pt1 | contig 24538 bp, 18 predicted proteins | sample 1569691 | NCBI WGS metagenome assembly OHNX01 (sample SAMEA3879507, study PRJEB24766) | human gut metagenome | biome: human-associated habitat; feature: feces | place: USA | collected 1985/1987
CCCGCTGCCATATCCCGGCGCAGAGCGTTGTTCATCCGGCGCACGGCCCGGCCCTGGAAGAAGGTCTCTGCAATCAGGCAAAGGACCACGGCCAGCCAGGTCAGCAGAAGAAGAATGATCCGAATGGTGAAAGCCCGCAGATCACCGTCCAGCAGTCCCTGGGTGATCTGAATCTGTACCAGACTGGTGCAGACCTGCAAACCATAGGCAACAACCATACAGATGGAGGCCGCTGTAACAGTGGGCCAGCACTTTTTGAGATAATACTTCATGATTTCCACCTCTTCTGTGATCGTTCCATCTGTCTCTATGAACAGTGGATTGTGTGCTTTGCTCTTTCTGATTCAAATTGTAGCACACAGGATGAGGAATAAACATATCGTTTTGCGTTAGTTAACTGATTACACACATTCTGATTTTCTATAGAGGCAAACTGTCTTTCCATCAATAATTTCAGACTTTTTGCACTGCATATTCATGCAGCGCAAAACATTCCGGCAGCTACGACACTCGGGCTTCAGATCAGAAAAGCTCCACCGGCAGTTAACCTCCGGGTCGATCACAATACCTTTTTCGGGATCAACCCAACCTAACTGGTTTTGCGGGTGGTCAAGCGCCACAGTGCATTTGCCAATTTTTCCATTGGCCCGGAATACCATGCTATGTGGATAGGAAGCGTAGCACACCTGTGCAAGGGCTCCGTTTCTGTGGTTATGACACGACATCCCGATCTTATCCAGATATGCAACATGTTTTGCTACCAACACATCTTTTGTATCCTGATGAAGGATGGATAGACTGTGGACGCCTTCACCACCCCAGTCACCAACAGCACGAACAAGTACGGCGAAGCGTTTGTCATGCCCAAACAGACGGTACAGATAATCATACCAACTGTAGTCCTCATCGTCGGCCAGAATATTGTGGCGCAGCGTGATATGAAAGGAATACTCTGCCGGCGGCAACTTGGAAAGAGAGGCCAGATTGTTAATGATGGTCTGCAGGGTTCCTTTGCCGGATACATGGGGCCGAGTCTTGTCGTGATTCCAACCATCAATTGTAATTTGATAGCTGGTGATCCCTGCCTGATAGAACTGCCGAAATAGCTTGTCATTCAGCAGATAACCATTGGTGGTCATATTGGCAGCATAGTGAAAGCCATACTGTTTCTGCAGATTTTGTACAATGTTGGACACTTCCAGCACAGTGTCTTTGCAAAGAGTAGGTTCACCTCCAAACCATGCAAGTATGACCTGTTTATAGCGCGGCGCTTGTGCAGTTATATACTCCTCAATTCGGTCCAGTGTGTCACGAGTCATACTGACCGCATGGTGATCTTCATAGCAATATGGGCAGCGGAAATTGCAGCCTTCCGTCGGCATCAATGTTACCATGAAGATATTATCCAGCAAAGATCTCACCTGGTGCAGCGCATGGTCCAGTTCTTCCTCGGTTACCAGAAGCTCTTGCTCATGCAGATAGCGTGTCAACGGCGTATTCAGTTCCGCACAGCCGCCGCAACGGGTGAGATTGATGAACTCCTTCTGCAGGCCATGATCGGTCAGCCGGACGGTATTGCGATACAATTCTGATGTAATATAAATAGCATCTTCTTCCGTGCGATAGGTCACATAGTTGGGTACTGTATACATATTAGCTCCTCTTTATCTATATAAAAATCCTGATTACAGGATAATTGTTCGAAATAAGGGGCCCGGAACAATCCGAACCCCTTATTAAAGTGGTAATTAACCCTGTTAGCAGAAGATATTAATGTCGATATTGCAATCAACCTGTTCTTCAATGGGCTTCTTCTCAGCGAGGACTTCCATGATTTGTTTCTCCTTTCTTTAAGATTTATCAGCTTGGAACCTCTGATTGTGCAAGTCCCTTGCTGTGACTGTATTGTAGCACAGATAGTTGTTAAGGAACATATCGCATCATGTTAATTAAAAATAACACAAAACGATATGTTTTAGAACGCGTAGTGTCATCGTACTAGGGAACCTCTGATTTAATCAAAGCTACCATCCCGCTGCCGGATATGGTATAATGTCCTTAGAATATTGATATTGGTTGACACACAGTGCCAGCTTTAAACTACAGGAGCGCGGCAGCTATAATGAGGAGGGACTCAGCAATGAAAAATGTCTTTCTGGGAGAATACATTAAACAGCGACGGCTGGATCTGGGTTTGACGCAGGAGCAGCTCTGCGATGGAATCTGTGAGCCTGTGACTCTTTCCCGGCTGGAAAATGGGAAACAGACCCCCAGCCGCAACCGGATCAATGCCCTTTTGCAGCGTCTGGGCCTGCCGGATGACCGCTATTTTGCTCTGCTGAGTAAAAATGAACTGGAGATGGAAGCTCTTAAGAAAGAAATTGTTGCCTGCAATGTGACCGAAAAGGTGCCGGAGGGCTTTGAGAAGCTCGCACAATTTGAAAAGCTGGCAGATCCGGATGATCAAATTTCGCAGCAACTTGCCCTGCGTTCAAGGGTACTTCTGGGACGCTTAGATGGACGCTACACGCCGCTGGAACAAATCGATCTGCTAATGCAGGCAATCCGGCTGACCGTGCCACGCTTTGACCTGGAGAGTATAGAAAGTTTCCTTTATACAAAAGATGAAATCACAATTATCAATCAGATTGGGCTTGCTTACTCTGATGCTGGCCAAAATAAAAAAGCAGCTGAAATCTACTATCAGCTGCTTAAGTATGTGCGTAAGCATTTTAAGGAAACCATAACATCTATTGGGGTGTTGCCTTTGGTCCTTTATAATTATGCTCGGGTACTGGATTTGTGCGGTCGCTATGAGGAAGGAACTGCACTCGCTAAAGAAGGACGAGAAGCCTGTATTCAATATGGACATTACCAAGAATTGCCCCGATGTCTGGAAATTGAAGCGGAATGCCGACATTTTATGGGCGATGACGAAATCAGCAAAGAATTGTACTATCAATCGTATTATCTCTGCAAAGTTATTGAATATCAGGTTGGATTGGAAATAGTTAAAAAAGAAGCTAAAGAATATCTGGATCTTACTTTAAGCTAAGTTGCCATCTCCTGGCATAGCATCACATGGCTGGATAGAAGGTCTGTCCGGATTCTCAGGCTGATCAGAACCGTCAGGCTGTTCCGTTTCGGTCACACCAGGCTGCGGCGTGGGCAAGTCTTCAGGCTCAGCGGCAAAGCAGGGGACAGCCAGTAGACTGGTGGCCAGAACAATAGAGGTAATCAGGGTAAAGATACGTTTCATCATTTGTTTTTCCTTTCGTTTTATGTTGTTTTCTTGTTGGCAAAAGGATACCACTACAAGGCCATACAGACCATATCGTGCTGTGTTGCTTTTTTCTAACACAAAACGACGGGTTATACTGAGAATGAGGTCAGATGCTTTCCAATCGGCTTGTGATGCAGCAAGTACTAAAAATAAGAGAATGGCCACCCAAACCAATGCCGTCAAGTCGTTGTCGGATGAAGTGGATTTTAGTTTGTCTGGGAGTAAGTGCACGGTTTCTGCACGGTTTTTGCACGGTTTCAAAACGTGCAAAGGGTGCAAATCGTTGCAAAATCGGACAAAGGGTGCAGAAACTCGATGTTCAAAACCTGCGATGTATCGCAAAGAAATGACGATAAAACGTAACTTCCAAAAATTGAGGGAATCGCCCGGCGTGCGCTACGAATCAGTAGGCCGGGGGTTCGAGTCCCTTCCATCGCACCAAATAATGAAAATCCGAACCTTTTCTCAATAGGAGAAGGGTTCGGATTTTTTGTTTCTTCGGAAAGCAAAATGCCGCGTTTGCGCAGCAACAAAAGCCCCAGTGGGGCTTTTGAGCGACCGAACGGTCTTGCGTTAGCAAGATGGAGGGGCCTCCGCCCCGACAAGTGACCATAAAAGAAAAATACCGCCCATGCAGCGCAGCGATGGATTTTGTCGGGTGAAGTAAGCGGCAAAATGAATCGGGTGTGTTGCGGGACGGTAAGTTCTTTCGTGGACTTTTCCTCACGGAAGTGGTGGGTCTCACGGTGATAACCAACCACTTTCTGTGGCTGTGTTCAAAATGAACACGACCACATTTTGTGGGTGGTTTCAAACCAATCCACAAAGACGGTGGGATTTACAGGAAAAATACTACTGTATGTGAAATTCGTCAAGAGGGTTTTGGAAAATCCCTATTCTCACACTCATCCACCCTATCATGTGGGAAACCACGGACATGATCTTGTGATCATGCGTTCTCCCAAAATGCTGACCCCAAATGAATACGATGTGTTTTTCAACTTTCTGGAAAACACGGTGATGAAAAACGCATACTGACAGTAAAACCGCTCCGAGCGTTCTGCCCGGAGCGGTTTTGCGTCAGCAGTATTTATGCAGAATGGTCATAGACGGAGGGAGAAGTCATGCGTCCTTGCACAGCTTGGTCAATTCTTCGATGGCGGCATCCTCGTCCGGGCCATCGGCGGCGATGGTCACGGTCTCGCCGCACTTCACGGCCAGACCCATTACGGCAAAGATCTTCTTCATGTCGGCGACTTTGCCGTTCTTAGTCATAGTGACTTTGCTCTCAAAGCCTTTGGCAGCTTTGCTCAGGATACCGGCGGGACGGGCGTGCAGACCTTCTTTGTCCTGAATGGTGATATCGATGCTCTTCATAAAAAATCTCTCCTTTTTGGAATCGTTATTGTAAGTGCTCCAGCACATAGTTCATATCGGAAGTGGTCTTGAGCTGTTCCAGCGCATCCTCGTCTTCCAAAATCTCGCAGACATTGCCCAGCAAGTCAAGATGGTCGTTGCCGACACCGGCAATGCCGAACACGAGGTAGGCTTTTTCATCGCCGAAGTCCACGCCCTGCGGATATTGCAGCAGGACAACGCCGGACTTTTTAACGGTGCCCTTCTTCTGGCTGGTGCCGTGGGGAATGGCTACGCCCATGCCCATATAGGTGCTCACCAGCTTTTCGCGCTCCACCATGGCATCGGCGTAACTGTCATCCACATAGCCCCGCTTTGCCAGCAGCGCACCGGCGGCACGGATGGCCTCCTCCTTGGTGACGGAGGGCAGACCCAGCTGGATGTCCTCCGCCTGGATCTTCATCACGGAACCGTTGGCTTTGGAAGCCTCGGTCACGGCAGCCGCCAGAGGGGCTACGGCTGCATTGCGCAGATCGGATACGATCTCCTCATTGGCGGCAGCTTCGGCCTTGGCATCCAGTGCCGGGGTAGTGGAGGTCAGTGCATTGTACAATGCGTCCAGATGCGGATCTGCAAGGAAGTTATCCAATGTAACAAGCTGTGCCTGCGGGGCGCACTTGGCGGCACGGTCAGCCAGAACGCGCTGGCAGACTACCACGTCCGCGTCGGCGGGGATGGTATCCACGCTGGAGTTGGTCACGGTCAAGTCGGGGCGCTCCGCCTTAATGCGGTTGTGGAACTTGGTAGCACCCATGGCGCTGGAACCCATACCGGCATCGCAGGCAAAGACGATCTTGCGGATCTGACCGACATTTACGGCAGTAGGCTCAGGAATCTCGCCCTTAGCCTGTGCCTTCATCTCCTTCATTTCGTTCTGGGCGTCGGTCAGGCTCTTGGTGTGACCGGAGGTCGCTTTCAGAATGACCGAGGACAGAACAAAGGAAACAGCACCGGCGATGACAACGCCCAGCAGAACGGTGAGAATGGAATCCCGGGGAGCCATTGCCATGTAGGCGATGATGGAACCGGGAAAAGCAGGACCGGACAGACCTGCACCGGTCATAGAGTAGAACAGGATGGCACAGAAGTTGCCCACGATGGGGGCGATGATGATCACGGGGTTCATCAGGATGTAGGGAAAGTAGATCTCGTGGATGCCGCCCAGCAGGTGGATGATCACAGCACCGGGAGCGGACTGGCGGGTGGTGTCGTCCTTGCAGAAGAAGCAGTAGGCCAGCAGGACACCAAGACCGGGACCGGGGTTGGCTTCCAGCATATACATGATGGAACGACCGGTCTCAGCGGCCTGGCTTGCACCGATGGGGCTGAAGATGCCGTGGTTGATGGCGTTGTTCAGGAACAATACCTTTGCAGGCTCAATAAAGATGGACACCAGCGGCAGCAGGCTGTGCGCCACAAGGAAGTCCACACCGGCGGTCAGCACGGTGAGGATGGCAGTCATGAACGGGCCGATGACGTAGTAGCCGAGGATGGCCAGCAGCATACCCAGAATGCCGATGGAGAAGTTGTTGACCAGCATCTCGAAACCGGCGGGGATATGGCCTTCCACCTTCTTATCGAACTGCTTGATGACCCAGCCGGCCAGAGGGCCCATGACCATGGCGCCCATCAGCATGGTGTAGTCCGAGCCGCAGATGCAGCCCACCACGGCGGCGCTGGCTGAAAGCATCGGGGTCAGCCGCCGCACCGTGCTGCGGGAGCTGCCCGCTGTGGAGCAGTGGATGCAGGCTGCCGGGGCGCATTTTGTGCGGAATCCCGGCAAGGGTCTGCTGCTGGATGAAGCGCCGGAGCGGCGAGACGCACTGCGCACCCAGCTGAACAGCGGCGACAGGAAAAAACTTTCCCGCGCAGAGCGGCGGCAGCAGCTTTTGACAAGGCTGCTCAGCGAGCAGGAGCCCTGCAAAACAGCGGCACTTGCACGGGAGCTTGGCGTTTCGGAAAGCACGCTGTCTGCGGACTTGGATGAACTTGAGACCAAGCTACACCCCTACCGGGTGGAGATGTTCCGCCGCCCCGGCGTGGGGGTCTGGCTGCAGGGGGATGCTTCTTCCTACCGGAGGGTGGTGTCTGCCCTGCTGCGCAGCAGTATGCCGGAAAAGGAACTGGCAGAGGTGCTCTGCGGACGGATGCCGGAAAACGAGATCTTCTCGACCCTGCTGGATACAAAAACGGCCGAAAAGGTCTGGGCGGTTTTGCAGCAGTTTGAACAGGAAGAGCAGCTCCATCTGCCGGATGCAGGCTTTCTGGCGCTGGCGATCCATTGCACCCTGACCATTCAGCAGCTGCGGCAGGGCGGCGACAAGGGCAGTGCCCCCAGAGGGCTGCGCCCGGCGGGCAATCATGCTGCCCGGCTGGTGGCGGCGCTGAACCGCGCCTTCGGGCTGACCCTGCCGCCTGAGGAAGCGCAGTATCTAGAACTGTATCTCGCTGCTTATCTGGGTGCGGAGGATCCTTGGGGCAGTGCGCAGGAGATGGAACTGCGGAATCTGGAAGCCGCCCTTATCCGGGAAATGGAAAAGGCGCTGCACACAGACCTTTCCGGTTACACCTCCCTGCGGGATGACCTGTACTGCCACCTGCGCCCCATGCTGCTGCGGGTGGAGCAGAACATTCGTACCGAAAACCCCCAGCTGGACACCATCCGCACCGCCTACCCCGGCCTGTGGAAAGCCACCCGCGCCGCCTGTGATGCGGTGCAGCAGCAATTCGTCTTGCCCGCCATCTCGGACGACGAAGCGGCCTATCTTGCCATGCACTTTGGCGCAGTGCTGGAACAGAATGCCATGTTCCGGCTGCGGCTGCGGGTGGTAGTGGCCTGTCCGCTGGGCATGGGCTCCAGCCGCTTTCTGGCTTCCCGGCTGGGAAACGAGTTTCCCTCTTTGCAGGTGGAGGGGTGCTGCTCGGTGCGGGAGCTGAACGCCGCCGACCTGCGTCGGAGAAAAATCGACTTCATTATCTCCACCGTGCCGCTGGAACTGGATTACCCGGCGGTGTGCATCAGCCCTTCCCTGCTGGAACCGGATCGTGCCGTGCTGAAGGACGCTATCACGCGGTACAGCCAGAACCGCGCAGAACCGGAACCGGCGGTGCAGCCCGTGCAGGATACAGCCTGTGCAGGCTCTAAGCTGCAGTATTATGCGCGCCTGACCCGGTCCATGACCGGGCTGCTGGAATATCTGACCATCCAGCCCGTCAAGGCTCCCGGCAGCCGCGCTGCCCTCATCCATGCAGCGGCGCAGCTGTTCTGCCCGCAGGAAGCGGACGCCCGGCTGGTGGAGCAGCAGCTTCGCCGCCGTGAAACGCTGGGCGATACCTACATCAAACCCCTGTATGCCCTGCTGCTCCATTGCAGGACAAGTGCGGTAAAGGACTGCCGCTTGGGCTATCTGCAGGCACAGCCGCCGGTCTATGAGCCGGGGCGCATCGTGCTGGGGGCACTGGTGCTGCTGGCCCCGGATGACGGGAACGGCGTCCCGGTGGAGGTCATGCAGAATGTCAGCGGGCAGCTGATCGAAACGCCCCGGCTGATGGAGGCACTGCTCACAAGCGTGTGCATCCGGATGTAGCCGAGCACCCCGCCATCATGGGTCACGAGTTCGCCGGTGATATCGTCAAGGTGGGCAAGGCGCATCAGGACAAGTTCAAGCCCGGCATGAAGTTCACCCTGCAGCCCGCCCTGAACTACAAGGGCACCATGTGGAGCCCCGGCTACTCCTACGAGTTCTTCGGCGGCGACGCCACCTACTGCATCATCCCTGCCGAGGTCATGGAACTGGGCTGCCTGCTGGAGTACAAGGGCCGTGCTTACTACGAGGCTTCTCTGGCCGAGCCTATGAGCTGCTCCATCGGTGCTTTCAACGCCGCCTACCACACCAAGATGGGTGTGTACCATCACGATATGGGCATCAAGAAGGGTGGCAAGCTGGCGATTCTGGCCGGTGCAGGCCCCATGGGTCTGGGTGCTCTGACCTACGCACTGCACCGTGATGTGCGCCCCGGCATGGTGGTGGTCACCGATATCAACGAGGATCGTCTGGCCCGTGCGGAGTCCCTCTTCCCCCCGAAGGAGGTCAAGGAGAAGGACGGCATCGACCTGTACTTCGTCAACACCGCCAACATGGCAGACCCCGCTGCCGAGCTGCGGGAGCTGACCGGCGGTACCGGCTTTGATGATGTGTTCTGCTACGCCCCCATCGCGCCGGTGGTGGAGCTGTCCAGTGCTGTGCTGGGTCGTGACGGCTGCCTGAACTTCTTTGCAGGCCCCACCGACAAGCAGTTCAGCGCCAAGATGAACTTCTACGATGTGCACTACAATTCTACCCATGTCATGGGCACCACCGGCGGTAATACCGCCGACATGATCGAGTCGCTGGAACTGACCGCCGCTAAGCGCATCGATCCGGCTGTGATGGTCACCCACATCGGCGGTCTGAACGCCGCTGCCGAGACCACCCTCAACCTGCCCAAGATCCCCGGCGGCAAAAAGCTGATCTACACCCACCTGACCATGCCCCTCATCGCCCTGACCGATCTGCGTGCCAAGGGCGAACAGGACAACGACCCCCGCTATACCGCACTGGCTGACATCGTGGATGCCCACAACGGCCTGTGGTGCCCGGAAGCAGAGGAATATCTGCTGGCAAACTTCAACCCGGAGGACTAAGCAGAACGTGCCATGGGACAGGACAAACGCAGACAGGAGGAATCCCCCATGGAACAACGCCGCAATCAGATCGTGGAGCTGGTGAACCGCAAAGGCAGCATTAGCTTTGCCCAGCTCAAGGAAGCTTTCCCTTCCGTTTCGGAAATGACCCTGCGCACCGACCTGAAAGCACTGGATGAAGCCCGCCGTGTGGTGCGGGTGCATGGCGGTGTCAAGTCGGTGGAGCAGGTGGTAGGCACAGACGACCTGCTGAGCCGCCGTTCCGCCCGCAATGCCGAAGCAAAGCAGATCATTGCCGAAAAAGCCGCTGCTCTGCTGCGCCCCAACACCACCCTGTTTCTGGATTCCGGCAGCACCGCCACAGCAGTGGCCCGGTGCATCCCGGATCAGCCCATGCTCATCTACACCAGCGGCCTGAGCTGCGCCATGGAGCTGGCAAAGCTGGAAAAGCCCCATGTGTCCCTGCCGGGCGGCAGACTGAACCGGTTCAGCCTGAGCGTCTGCGGTGCACAGAGCATCCAGACGATGGAGGGCATCAACTTTGATCTGCTGCTGCTGGGCGTGACCAGTTACAGCCCGGAAACCGGTTTTACCTGCGGCGTGGAGGATGAAGCACGGCTCAAGCAGACCGTGCTCCGCCGCTGTGAGCGGAAAGCCGTGCTGCTGGATTCCTCCAAGATCGGACTGAAAAGCACATTCCACATCTGCGAGCTGTCCGATATTGATATTGTGATCTCGGACGGAAAGCTGCCCGTAGAATTTTTACAGGCCTGCCGGAACGCAGGCGTAACAGTACTATAAAAGGAGCGTTATTATGAAGATCATCCGCGCAAAAGATTATCAGGATATGTCCCGCAAAGCGGCCAACATCATCTCCGCACAGGTCATCATGAAGCCGGACTGTGTACTGGGTCTTGCCACCGGCGGCACCCCGGTGGGCACTTATGCCCAACTGGTGGACTGGTACAACAAAGGCGATTTGGATTTCTCCGAGGTCACTACTGTCAATCTGGATGAGTACCGCGGCCTGCCCAAGGAGCACCCCCAGAGCTACTGGTATTTCATGAACGAGAACCTGTTCAGCAAGGTGAATATCGACCCGGCCAAGACCAACCTGCCGGACGGTACCAATCTGGACACTGCCGCCGAGTGTGCCCGTTACAACGGTATCATCCACAAGCTGGGCGGCATCGACCTGCAGCTGCTGGGCATCGGCCCCAATGGTCATATCGGCTTCAATGAGCCGGGCGAAGCCTTTGAGCTGGAGACCCACTGCATCGACCTTGCGCCCACTACCATCGAAGCCAACAAGCGCTTCTTTGACGGCAACGAGGCCCTTGTCCCCAAACAGGCATACACCATGGGCATCAAGACCATCATGCAGGCACGCAAGGTGCTGGTGGTAGCCAACGGTAAAGCCAAGGCACAGGCCGTCAAGGACGCCGTGACCGGCCCTGTGACCCCTGCCTGCCCCGGCAGCATCCTGCAGCTGCATCCGGACTGCATCCTTGTGGCAGACGAGGAAGCACTGAGCCTGCTGTAAACTCCCAAAGCCAACTTCTTCATTTACCATAACTTTGCTTAAGATCCAACCAAAGCACGGAAAGGGCCGGACTCGTTGCACGGGTTCGGCTCTTTCTGTCAGAAATAAGATTTATCTTGCAATCTTACGCAAAGAGCAACTCCAAAAGAGCCGTCATGGAGATGGTGGGTTCGCCTGCTGCGGGATTTACGCTGAAAATACGCTGAAAAGAGGTCACCCCGATCGGTGGCCTCTTTTTTGCTGCCGCGAACTGTCTGGCTGCGGCAGCGGATAACAGCAATGTCCATTGCGCTTTGTTTTGTCCGGATGCGCACCCGCAGAAAGCTCTCCCTCGTCAAACTGCCCAAAATACGCCCTTAAAAGTTTACTTGACGCAATTCTCAAATCAATATATAATTGGGTCAGAAACCAATCATAGAAAAGGATGATTCCCAATGGCGCGCAGATACGACAGCAAAGAAGCAAAACGGCGAATCCTGACCGCCAGTGTCCGGCTTTTTCTGGAAAAAGGCTACACGAACACCAAGGTTGCAGAAATTTTAAAGGAAGCAGATGTTTCTGCCGGGTCGTTCCAGAATATTTTCCGCACCAAGGACGGCGTGCTGACCGAGCTGATCGGCATGATGTTCAGCAGGCAGTTCGGTGCGGTAAGGCCGCTGGCGGCAAACGCCCCCTCGCCGGTGTACCTCTACGCGGTGGAAACGGCTTTGCAGCTGGCGGTGACCGAGCTGAGCGAGAATCTGCGGGATATCTATGTGGAAGCGTACACCTTCCCCGCCACGGCGGAGATCATCCACCGCAGCACCACGGCGGAGCTGCAGGCGGCGTTCAGCGCGTATCTGCCCGGGTGCGCCGAGTGCGATTTCTACGAGATGGAGCTGGGCACGGCTGGCATGATGCGCGGCTACATGGCACGGCGGTGCGACCCCTACTTTACGCTGGAGCGCAAAATACGGCGCTATCTGAGTATGAGCCTGAGTGCGCTGCAGGTCCCCGCGCAGGAGCGCGAGCAGGTCATCGCTTTTGTGGCGGAGATCGATATGCTTGCCGAGGCGCGGAAGGTGGTAGATGCCGTGCTTGCATCGCTGTCCGTGCAGTTTGATCTGAAAGGATAACAAGGCTTGATGACAAGGAGGGAGTAACATGAAAAAATGGCTGATCCGGTGTTTGACGGTGCTGGCAATGGTGTGCCTGATACCGGGGATCGTGTTAAACGTTAAAGCGGCAGATTCTATCTATACGTACTGCTTCGTCTGTATGCAACAAAGAAACTATGAGATCCTCGGATATACAAAAGTTGATTCAACCAAGCATAGGATCCATATAAAATGCTCAGTCTGCGGCAGGAAGAACAGCATTGTTTATGGAGATCTTTCGGACCATACCGGCGGCACCGAAACGCCCACCTGCACCACAGGCAAAACCTGTGAAAAATGCGGCGCGGAATACGGCATTCTCGGTCACAAATGGAAAACTCCGGCGAACGCCTCCCTTGGCAACGGCACGCACCGCATCATTTGCTTGCGCTGCGGCTTAAATGGTACCGCAAGCTGTACCGGTGGCACAGCAACCTGCACCACCAAAGCGGTCTGTGAGGCGTGTGGTGGGAAATACGGCAAAAGAAACCTAAATAATCATGCTCTGGTGCATTATGATGCGCAAGCCCCCACCTGTACGAAACCCGGCTGGGACGCTTTCGACACCTGTCCCCTCTGCTACTATACCACTTTTCGAGCAATCCCCGCGCTAAAACATGATTTAGAGCACCACGAAGCAAAAGCCCCCACCTGCACGGAAAAGGGCTGGGATGCTTACGAAGCCTGCTCCCGTTTCGGCTGCGACTATACCACCCGCAAAGAGCTGCCCGCACTGAACCATGCTCTGGAGCAGCACGAAGCGCAAGCTCCCACCTGTACGGAAATCGGCTGGGATGCTTACGAAACCTGCTCCCGCTGCGACTATACCACCCGCAAAGAGCTGCCCGCACTGAATCATGATTTGGAGCAGCACGCAGCAAAAGCCCCCACCTGTACGGAAATCGGCTGGGATGCCTACGAAACCTGCTCCCGCTTCGGCTGCGACTATACCACCCGCAAAGAGCTACCCGCGCTGAATCATGATTTGGAGCAGCACGAAGCAAAAGCCCCCACCTGTACGGAAAAGGGCTGGGACGCCTACGAAACCTGCTCCCGCTGCGACCATACCACCCGCACAGAGCTGCCCGCGCTGAACCATGATTATCAGGCTGTTACCGTAGAGCCTACCTGTGAAACGGACGGCTATACTGTTTTTACCTGCACCCGCTGCAAAGACAGCTACACCGCAGACCCGACCGATCAGCTGGGGCATCAGTTCGGTGCATGGTCCCCGAACGGAACCGGCTCTCAGAGCGCCAGTTGTCTGCGAGATGGCTGCGCGCACACTGGCAGCACGGATTGCCGGAAGTTTACTTTCCGCACTGCGGAAGGCGAAACGCTGATCTTCTGCCCCGTGTGCGGGCAGGCAGAAAACGCCGCGCAGCTGGAAAAGATCGAAGCCGCAACGGCGTGGGCTAACAGCGGCAGTCTTTCTGCGGAGGATGTGACTGCACGGACGAATGGGGAATACCTGAGTGTGGCCTTTGAAACCGCAGGCAGCCTGATGCAGCCCACCGGTCGGGTAAGGCTCGCGCTGCCCGCCGGACTGCTGGAGGGCAAAACGCTTGTGCGCATTGCCCCGGACGGCACACAGACGGAGATGCCTTTTGAAACAGAGCGCGGAACGATCATCCTTACGCTGGATTTTGCAAACAGCGAGCTGCCCGTAATGCTCTTCCGGCTGGTACCCCAGCCCACCGCTCTCTGAACGCTTTTACAGCGCGCAAACGATAAACCATAAAATGCCCGCCCACCGTGGTTTTCCACAGGTGGGCGGGCATTCTTTTGTGCCTTTTTGGGCATAAAAATACCCCCGGAGGATGCAGCGTTTTTTACGCTGTCTACTCTGGGGGCAGGATAGCAAGCGCTGCGCGGCAGCTCCCGGAAGCGGACACTGTATTGCTGAAAAAGCACTTCCTAGCGCTGCTCCTCCGGCGGGCAGCAGCTCTCCCGGGGGATGAGCTTATGCGGCACGATGATCTTTGTGGCCAGAAGGTTCGGGTTCTCGATGTGGTTGATGGTCTGGCTGGCAGCCTCCATGCCCAGCTGGTAGGGGTTGACGTCCACGGTGGTCAGCTGTGGGCTGCCCTGCCCTTTGTTGCGGAGTGCCCCTTGGCAAACCTGCCGTGATTGCGTTATAATAGAGCCGTAACAGTTCCACAAAGGGGAGGTGCGGTCATGATCCGGGTGGCGATCGTAGAGGACGACGCGGAGGTGCAGGGGGTATTGCAGGAGTATGTCCGGCGGTATACCCGGCAGTACGGGACAGAGTTTGAAGTGACGGTCTTTGCGGACGGCGTGGATATTCTGGAGGATTACCGCGCGGTCTACGACATTATTTTTCTGGATGTGGAGATGAAGCATCTGGACGGCATGACCACGGCAGAGCGCATCCGGCAGATGGATGCCGAGGTGATCCTGATCTTCATCACCAATATGGCGCAGTACGCCATCCGGGGCTACTCGGTGGGAGCGCTGGACTATGTGCTGAAGCCGGTGCCCTACTTTGCCTTTTCGCAGCAGCTGCTCAAGGCCGTTGCCCGGCTGGAAAAGCGGGCAAAGCACTACCTGACTGTACCGGTGGAGGGCGGGCTGCGCCGGCTGGACACCGCAAGCATCTATTACTTGGAAAGCGAGGGGCACCGGGTGCACTTTTACACCGATGAGGGCGATTTTTCCGCCCCCGGCGCCCTCAAGGCCTTTGAGGAAAAGCTGGCAGACTGCCCCTTTGCCCGGTGCAACAGCGGCTACCTTGTCAATCTGGCACAGGTGCGGGAGCTGCGGCAGAGCACCGTGCAGGTGGGCCCCTGCGAGCTGCAGGTCAGCCGCCCCAAGCGTAAGGCTTTTCTTGCCGCACTGACCGACTACATCGGAGGTGAAGGCTCATGACCGCGCTGCCGGATATCCCACGGCTGTACACCGCCCTTGCCGAGTGTCTGGCGGTGTTGCTGTTCACCCCGGCGCTTGCGCCCCGCTTTTCCAAGGCGGTCACCGGGGGTATCACCCTGCTGTGGGCGGCGGTGCTGTCGGCCTTTCTGGGGCTGACGGGCGATGTGCCCGGCGGGCTCTGGATCCCCTGCATGGTAACGGCCATCGGGCTTTCCTACTTATATTTATGGGGTGTGTGGAGCATCACCCTGCTGGAAGCCGGGTATCACTGCGCCCGGGCGTTTATTCTGGCAGAGCTTGCCGCCAGCGTGGAGTGGCAGCTGCACTGCGCCCTCTGGCCCGCCCGCGGCCCATGGGAGCCGCTGTCTTTGCTGCTGCTGGCGCTGGTGTATGGGGCGCTGTTCGGCATCATGTGCTATCTGCAGCACCGCCGTCCCCAGCCCGCCGGGCACTTACAGATCGGCGGCAGCGCCGCCCTGACGGCGGTCATGCTGGCGCTGACCGCCTTTGCGGTGAGCAATCTGGGCTTTCTGCCGGGCAGCGAGATCAACATGAGCATTTTTTCCATCCGCACCTTGGTGGATTTTTCCGGCGTGCTGATCTTATCTGTGCAGCACGAGCAGCTGCAGGAGAACGCTTTGCACAGCGAGCTTGCCGCCATGGACGAGGTACTGCACCGCCAGTACGAGCAGTACAAGCGCAGCAAGGAGGGCATCAACCTCATCAACCGGCGGTATCATGAACTGAAAGTCCAGCTTGCCCGCATCCGGGAGGAGCAGGATCAGACCAAGCAGAACGCCGCCATTGCTGCCATGGAGCAGAACATCCGCCAGTACGAGGCCGAGAACAAGACCGGAAACCCGGTGCTGGATACCCTGCTCACCGCCAAGACCATGGAATGCCAGCAGGAGAATATCACCATCACCAGCGTAGCGGACGGCAGGATGCTGGGCTTTCTCACCATCCGGGAGCTGTGCACCATTGTGGGTGTGGCGCTGGATAACGCCATTGCCGCCGTGCGCGCCGAGCCGGACCCCGAAAAGCGGCTCATCAAGGTGGCGGTGTACAGTCAGGGCGGTTTTGCCATGCTGCGGTTCGAGCACTATACAGAGACTGCCCCGGCACTGGATGCGGACGGTCTGCCGCAGCAGGGGTCGGACCTGAAAAGCGTCCGCACCACCGTCGGGCAGCACGGCGGCAGCATGACGATGCACTGGGAAAACAACTGGTGCACCCTGCGGATCTTATTTCCGCTGCCCAAAAACAAATAATTTTTACGGCAGGTATCCCCTGCCGTTTTTTGTTGTCTGGCAGGGTGCACAAAGAAGTGCTGGCTTTGTTTGTGCACAAGCACAATAAAATTTGAAAACGAATTGTAATTTTTGCAGATTATGTTCTGGAAATGACAATTTACGCAGAAAATGACGCAGACGGATACTTCTATGATAAAATGAATGTATATAAAGACAGTATGCGCAAACTGTTCTAATACGAGAATATTAGAAGGAGACATCATGGAGCAAAAAAAATTAAAGATGAACAATCAAAAATTCTGTCGAATTTTATCGTTCGTCGTTGCACTTCTCATTATCATCAATGTCGCGCTGATGATTGCAAGCAACATGCTTGCTTCTACGCTTGACACCTACCTCGGAAAAGGTCATCTTGTAAAAGAATCTCCCAACGGTACAGAATCTTGGGATACATCCTATTACGACGTTAAATATCAAAATAACAAAGAATCCACCGAAGCCGCTTATGAAGTAGCCGCACAGGTCATGCAGGAAGGCACTGTCCTGCTGAAAAACAACGGCATTCTTCCGCTTGCTGATGGCAGTACGGTCACTCCGTTTGGCCGTGCTTATCTTGACCCAATTTATGGACAGCTCACCAGTGGCGGTTCTGCAAAGTGGGTCGTTGACCCCGTAAGTCCTGAGCAGGCTCTTTCTTCTGTCTACACCTTGAACAATGCCGCTGTGGATAAGATGAAGGCATCCCCCGATCCGAAAGCTTTGACCGAAGCCGAGGGCACTTTCTCCGCAGGCGAGTCCGGACTGCTGGGCGGCAACAGTTTTCTGTACGAGTACGCCCCCTCTATTTATGATGGGATGGATGATGTCTCCGGCACAACAGGCATCGTTTTTATCACTCGTGCAGGACAGGAAGGCAGCGACAAGAAATATGATGCTTACACCGACGGTACTCCGCATTATCTCGCTTTAAGTTCCAACGAAAAAGAAGCTATCAAAATCGCAAAAGAAAAATGTGGCAGTGTCATTGTTGTTCTGGTATCTTCCGCACCGATGGAACTGACTCCCATCCAGAGTGGTGAATATGAAGCCGATGCAATTCTGTGGGTCGGTCATCCCGGCGAACGCGGTTTCGCAGAGCTGGCTGGAATCATGGACGGCAGCACCGTCCCTTCTGGACGTACTGTCGACATTTACCCCAGTGATTTCACGAAAGACCCTTCCTATCAGAATATCGGTTCTTTTTCTTATGATAACGCTCCTGTCATGATTGAAGGGGTTTTTTCTTCCGGAAATGCACAGGAGAGTTCCCGCTATTTCACCGACTATCAGGAAGGCGTTTACGTTGGCTATCGCTACTATGAAACTGCTGATGTAATGGACGATGACTTTGTATATGGCGAGCTGGATGAAAACGGCGGTGTTGTGACTGCTGGTGCTGTCTGCTATCCCTTCGGATATGGCCTGAGCTATACCACTTTTGAACAGAGCATTACCGGCTATCATGACAGCGGCGACACCATTTCTGTTGATGTTACCGTGACGAACACCGGCTCTGTCTACTCTGGCAAAGATGTCGTTCAGCTTTATTACAACGCACCTTACACCGACCTTGACATTGAGAACAAGGTTGAAAAGCCCGTTGCAAACCTCATTGCATTTGATAAAACAAAAGAACTTGCACCCGGTGAATCCCAGACTCTCACTCTGAGCTTTGCCAAAGAAGACATGGCTTCTTACTGCTACACTCATGCAAATCCTGACGGAACGATTGGCTGCTATATGCTGGAAGCTGGCGATTACGAAATCACCCTGCGTAACAACAGCCATGACGTTTTGGATACCCGCATTACCACTTTGAACGATACCACTTGGTACGATGGTAGTGATGATGCTCACATTCGCAATCGTGATAAAGACGCACAGTCTACTCTCGATAACGACGGAAATCCGACTGGCGAAGCAATGGAAGGTGAATTCATCGCCGCAACGAACCAGTTCCAGACTTCCAGCGACTACATGAACAGCAACTCTATTATCCTTTCTCGTGCAGACTGGGCCGGCACGCAGCCGAAGATGGCAGAAGGCCGCACAAAGTCCCTGAATGCCGAATTCATTGATAAACTCGGCAAGGACACCACTTTTGAGGTTGAGACCGACCCCGTTTTCGGCAACGTCGAAGGCAGTCTGGTCTATCACGAAGATCAGCCTACTTCCAATCAGAAAAATGGTCTGACCCTTTCTTCGATGCGTGGCTTGGATTACAACGACCCCAAATGGGAGAGCTATCTTGACCAAATCGATTGGGAAGGCGACAAGGACAGCATCCTTCTTAATCACACTGGTGCCGCTTATACTCTGGGTGCAATTTCTTCCCTTGGCATTCCTTCCACCGTTCAGGAAGACGGTGCAAACGGTCTGAAAGTTCAGGGTTCTGACAACGGCTATGATATGTCGAAGTCTTCTTCCTTCCCCTTCGCACCTGTCATTGCCGCCACATGGAATGTCGACCTTCTGTATAATGTCGGCGCGGCATTCGGTCAGGAGTCCCTGCAAAACGGCGTGAACGGCTGGTACTGCCCTGCAATCAATCTGCATCGTTCTCCCTTCTCTGGCCGTGTGTTTGAGTATTACAGCGAAGACCCCATTCTTTCCGGCAAACTTGCCGCCGCCTGCATTTCCGGTGCTGGCGACCAAGGCATGGTCTGCTATCTGAAGCATTTTGCACTGAATGATACGGAAACGAATCGTAGTCAGCTTTGCACCACATGGGCTACCGAGCAGACCATGCGCGATATCTACATGAAAGCCTTTGAGATTGCCGTTGAAGAAGCTCGTATGACGGTCAAATACACTGCCGATGAAAACGGTACTACCGCTACCCGTGTCATGCGTGCAACCACTGGCATTATGCCCGCACAGAACAGTGTTGGTGATTGCCTCGGTACTTGCAACTACAACTTGTTGAACAACGTCCTGCGCAAAGAGTGGGGCTTCCGTGGCATGGTTATCACCGATTACTGGATCTGGGGCGACAACAATCTCCGCGACCTCTGCATCCGTACTGGTTCTGATGCGTATCTCTGCATGTCCATGCCAGCAATGTGGAATCTGAATGATTACGACAGCGCAACCGCTCGTTGGGCAATGCGCAATGCTATCCACAACATTTCCTACGCTCTCGCAAACTCTAACGCCACGCAGGATTCTGCTCCGGGAACGACTTTCCGGATGTCCACTTCTCCGTGGAAAATCGCCGCTAATGCTGCAATCGTTGTGATTTGGGTTCTGGTCGTCGCTCTCATCGTCTTGATGGTTCGCCGCACCAAAGATGCAAAGCTTCATCCCGAAAACTACAAACCCCGCAAGCAGAAAAAAGTAAAAGCATAAACCCATAGGGGGCGGCGGGCAACACGCCCGCCCCCTTTTTTGATTGTCAGGAGAGACCCATGAAACACACAGATATCATCAACAGCTTGGATCTGGAACAGAAATGCGCCCTGCTGAGCGGCGGCACGGTGTTCACCACCCGGGCGCTGCCGGGCAAGGGCATCCCGGCCATTACCCTGTCGGACGGCCCCAACGGCGTGCGTAAGCAGGCCGGTGCGGCTGACCATCTGGGTCTGAACCCCAGTGTGCCCGCCACCTGCTTCCCCACCTCGGCCACTGTGGCCAACAGCTGGGATCCGGCACTGGGCGAGGCTGTGGGCGCAGCCATGGGCGAAGAGGCAGCGGCACAGGGCGTGTCGGTGCTGCTGGGCCCCGGCCTGAACATCAAGCGCAGCCCCCTGTGCGGCCGCAACTTCGAGTATTTCTCGGAGGACCCCTACCTTTCCGGCAAGATGGCGGCGGCCTACGTCCGCGGCATCCAGAAAAACGGCATTGCCGCCTGCCCCAAGCACTTTGCCGTGAACAGTCAGGAGCTGCGCCGCATGGCCTCGGATTCCATCGTGGACGAGCGCACCCTGCGGGAAATTTACCTGACCGGCTTCGAGATGGTGGTCAAGGAGGCGCAGCCCAAGACCATCATGTCCGCCTATAACCTTGTCAACGGCACCTACGCCAACGAGAACGCCCACCTGCTCATGGAGATCCTGCGCAGGGACTGGGGCTTTGACGGCGCAGTGGTCACCGACTGGGGCGGCAGCAACGACCACGCTCTCGGCGTAAAAAACGGCTCTACGCTGGAAATGCCCGCCCCCGGTGGGGACGCCATCCGGGAGCTGATGAAGGCGGTGCAGACCGGCAAGATCACCGAAGCGGACGTGGACGCCCGGCTGGAGGAACTGCTGGAGCTGGTGTTCACCACCAAGGCGGCGGTGGACGCCGCACCCGGCAAGTTCGATGCCGACGCCCACCACGCACTGGCACGCCGGGCTGCTGCCCAGAGCATCGTGCTGCTGAAGAACGAAAACAGCCTGCTGCCCCTTGCAAAGGGGGAAAAGGTGGCGGTCATCGGCGACTTTGCCCAGACGCCCCGCTATCAGGGTGCAGGCTCCAGCGCCGTCAACTCCATCAAGGTGGATTCCTTTCTGGACTGCCTTGCCGAAAGCGGCCTGAACAGCGTCGGCTACGCCAAGGGCTTTGACCGGCAGGGCAAGCCCGATGAGGCACTGAAGGCCGAGGCGGTGCTGCTGGCAAAGAACGCCGATGTGGTGCTGCTGTGCATGGGTCTGGACGAGATCAAGGAGAGCGAGGGCATCGACCGCGCCGACATGAAGCTGGCAGAGAACCAGCTGGAACTGCTGGCCGCCGTGGCGGCGGCAAACCCCAACGTGGTGGTGCTGCTGAGTGCAGGCTCCTCGCTGGAAAGCGATTGGGTCAAGGACTGCAAGGCGCTGGTCTACGGCTGTCTGGGCGGTCAGGCCGGTGCGGGCGCACTGGTCGAGGTGCTCACCGGCGCGCAGAACCCCTGCGGTAAGCTGGCGGAGACCTGGGCGCGCAGCTACGCCGACACCCCCGCAAAGGATCATTTCGGCGGCGACGGCCCCACTGTGGAGTACCGCGAGGGTCTGTATGTGGGCTACCGCTACTACGACACCGCCGGTGTGCCCACCGCCTTCCCCTTCGGCTACGGCCTGAGCTACACCAGCTTTGCGTACAGTGACCTGAAAGCAGACGAAACCGGCGTGACCCTGACTGTCACCAACACCGGCAGCTGTGCAGGTGCCGAGGTGGTGCAGCTGTATGTGGCAAAGCCGGATGCAACCGTTTTCCGCCCCGTCAAGGAGCTGAAGGGCTTTACCAAGGTGCAGCTGGAAGCCGGAGAGAGCAAGACCGTCACCATCCCGCTGGACGACAAGGCGTTCCGCTACTGGAACGTCAAGACCGACCGCTGGGAGGTAGAGGGCGGCAGCTATCAGCTGCTGGTGGGCGCTTCCAGCGCCGATATCCGTCTGACTGCCGCTGTCACGGTGGCGGGCACCGGCGCACCCGACCCCTACGCGGGCAAAAATCTGGAGCATTACCGCACTGCACAGGTGCAGAACGTGCCGGACGCGGAATTTGAGGCGCTGCTGGGCCGTCCCATCCCGGAGAACAAGGTGCACATCGACCGCAACATGACGCTGGGCGAGATGGGACACGGACGCAGCCCCATCGGCTGGCTGGCGGCTGCCGTGCTGGGCACCCTGCTGCGCCGCAGCATCAAAAAGGGCAAGCCCGACCTGAACATCCTGTTCCAGTACAATATGCCTCTGCGTGCGCTGGCCAAAATGACCAACGGCGCCATCAGCATGGGCATGGTGGACGGCATCGTGATGGAGCTGCAGGGCTTCTGGATCATCGGTCTTGTGCGGGTGATCGTGGAGGCCGTGAAGAACCTCGTACTGAACAGCCGCATGGAAGAGCGCTTGAAAAACAGCTGAAAGGAAGCAGGCTATGAATTTCTGGAATAACTTTGCGGCAAAGCACCCCGCCGCTGCCAAGTGGGTGCGCGAGGGCGGCCTGTTCGTCATCGTGTCCAACCTCATCACCGTGTTCAAGTACCTGCTGCTGCAATTTCTGCCCAAGGCCTTTGCAAGCCTGCCGGTGGTGGATTTCGGCTGGCCGGGCATCGACATCACCCTGTTCGGCGAGACCTTCAAATGGAACATCCTCGGCTACGATGCCGCCCACGGCGGGTTGCCCTACTTCTGCGCTTACATGATCGCCATGGTCATCGGCGAGTGCATCAACTTCCCCATCCAGCGCAATTTTGTGTTCCGCAGCAAGGGCAATCTGGCAAAGCAGATCGGCTGGTATGTGCTGGCCTTCTGCATCATCACCTGCATCGTCAACTCCATCAACTGCATCTGGGTGGCGGTGGCTGGTCTGCTGGTACCGGACTTCATCTACAACATCGGCACCACCGTGCTCAACGGCGGCATCTCCATGGTCATCTTCTTCTTTGTGAATAAGATCATTTTCCCGGAGGGCGAAAAAGCCGCCAAATAATAAGCTATTCTCCTTCATTTTCTTCTCTTCATCATAAACCAGAAGGGCTGCTCCGTTCTCCGGGGCAGCCTTTTTGGTTTGGGGAAGAGAACCCTCTCAGTCATCTTATTTTTGTTTTTCTGCACAAAATGTTCTGCGGGCAGGGTTTTCCTCTTGACAAGCGGGCAAATGTTTCGTACTATATTTAGTAGTATGGAATCAAAGACGCTGTACGCAGGTTTCAGTGTGACCCTGTACCCGTTTCAGGCAAAGCGTGCCTGTTTGATATAAAATGGAACCGTAAAGAGAAAAGCCGTATGCTTTTGCCCGTGCCGCCGGTTTTGGGTGGTGCGTATGGTTTTGGTGTCACTTTTTGCATTGAAAGCTCTTTCTATATCATTGCCCGTGTCCTGCTGCGCAGCGTCTCCTGCTTTTAATTTTGCATTGAATTGAAACAAAGGAGAGTGAACGCAATGACCGCGATCGGAGTGATCGTGGCCTTGATCGTTGCTGTTGTCGGCGTGGCTGCGGGCTATTTTATTGGTTACAACAACCGTAAAAAGACTGCCGAAGCCCAGATCGGCAGCGCCGAGGCCGAGGCTACCCGGCTGGTGAACGAGGCGATCAAGACCGCTGACCAGAAGCGCAAGGAAGCGGTTCTGGAAGCAAAGGATGAGGCTTTCCGTCTGAAAGCCGAGGTCGATGCCCAGAAGGCAGAGGCCGACAAGGAGATCAAGCAGCGCCGTGCGGAGATCAGCCGTCAGGAGAACCGCATCGACCAGAAGGAGACGGCGCTGGACCGCAAGACCGAGGCGCTGGAAAAGAAGGAAGAAGAGCTGAAAAAGCGCGCTGCCGAGGCCGAGGAGCGTCTGGCAGAGATCGACGCTCTGCGCGCCAAGGAGATGGAGCGTCTGGAAACGCTGGCCGGTTTGAGCCAGGAGGACGCCCGCGAGGTGCTGCTGCACAAGGTGGACGAGGAGCTGACCCACGAAAAGGCCGTGCGCGTTGCCGCCTACGAGACCGACCTGAAGGAAAACTGCGATAACATCGCCCGCAACCTCATCGGACAGGCCGTCAGCCGCTGCGCTGCCGACCATTGCAGCGAGACCACCGTCAGTGTGGTGCCGCTGCCCAGCGATGAGATGAAGGGCCGCATCATCGGCCGCGAGGGCCGCAATATCCGCGCACTGGAGACCGCTACCGGCGTGGATCTGATCATCGACGATACCCCGGAGGCCATCACCCTGTCCTCCTTTGACCAGACCCGCCGCGAGGTGGCCCGCATGACGCTGGAGCGCCTGATCGGTGACGGCCGCATCCACCCCGCCCGCATTGAGGAGACGGTGGAGAAGTGCCGCCACGACCTGGAGCTGCAGATGAAGCGGGAGGGCGAGCGCGCCGTGATGGAACTTGGCATCCACGGCCTGCACGGGCCTGGCAGCCGGGCTGTTCAGACCCTGGGCTGCGGAAAGTGCCCCCTGCGTCCGGACGAGGGACGCAAAGCCCTTGAGGGCGTCATTGGAGGCCCAGGCCGCATTGACCACGGTTTCTCCGCTGACAGACTGGATCATGGCTGCCGCGGCATCCGCGCTGGAGGTTCCCAGCAGGTTTTCAAAGAACCTGTGGGCGGCGGAGCCGTCCCGCACGTTCATCCGGGCCTGCTCCATGCCTGCCGCCACTCCGGAAACGTTGCCGGAATATCCCTGCATGGGAGAAGCCACGCCCTTCATGTTCTGGGACAGCCGGATGGTGCCGTCCTCATTGGCGGCGGCCGTTGTGGAAACGAAGGCGGAGTTGAACAGGGGCAGCCCGGCCGCATCCGCCCCGGTAATGGTAACGTTGTCCACGGATGAGATGCCGGAGGCCGTGTGGGTAAGATCCCGTCCATTGCCCGCTTCGTCAATGTGCCAGAGCTTGACGGAG
>OHNX01000296.1_pt1 | contig 24407 bp, 21 predicted proteins | sample 1569691 | NCBI WGS metagenome assembly OHNX01 (sample SAMEA3879507, study PRJEB24766) | human gut metagenome | biome: human-associated habitat; feature: feces | place: USA | collected 1985/1987
ACAAAGCTAAATACTCTTGTTTGAAGAACAATGGTAGCATCGCGGAGACGCTTACGCCTTTTTGGGCAAAAGAAAAGCCTGTCTTGATGAAAAATGAAGCTATTTTAACCTGTTTTGCATCTATTCCCGGACGGTTTCTGTTTTTATTGTTGATTGATACACAGAATATTATCGTTTTTTTCCATGATGGTTATGACAGATGAATGATAGTATAAAACGGCAACTGTCATGTCATAACACACTGTTTTAAAACAATATACGGACGATTATGATAGTATGATGGTTGGTTTTGCAAAACATTTCTTATCTCGGTGCCTTCCGGTACAAATAAATCGCGATAAACGTATACAATATATTCGGAATCCAGGCGGCCATAGCAGGGCTGAGGTTGCCGTTGATGGCGAAGGTCGATGTGACGGTGGTGAAGAGGATGTAGGAGAAACTCAAGGCCAGTCCGATGCCGATGTTCAACCCCATGCCTCCTTTGATCTTGCGGGAAGAGAGCGAGGCTCCGATGGAGGTCAGGATGAAGGCGGCCATGATGGCGGCAAAACGTTTGTGGTATTCGATCTGGAATGTCTGGATATTGCCGATCCCTCTTTTCTTCTGGCGGTCGATATACGTGGACAGTTCGGAAGAAGTCATCGTCTCGCAGTCATTGACAGAGATCAGGAAGTCCGAAGGGACGATTGTCAATGTGGTGTCCATGCGGCTCCCTTCGGTGATATGTTCGCGCATCCCGTCGAAGTCGCGGATCATGTAGTCGATCAGCGTCCAATTGTATAGCGAATCGTATTTGATGGAGTTTGCCGTGAGGCGTGAAATCATCTTCTTGTCCTCGAAGTGCTCCAAAGAGAAACGGTATCCCATCCCGGAACGCGCGTCGTAGCGGTCGAAATAGGCGATTACGCCCGGCTCGATCTCCAATTGGGCGGAACGGACATAGTCTACCTTCTTATTCTTGATATATTTGTTTTGGAAGTCGATACGCGTGGCGTTGGCAGGCGGAATGATATAAGCGTTCAGCACAAACGTACTGAGTGCAATGATCCCTGCCGAAATCGCGTAAGGCAACATCAGACGCCGGAAACTCATCCCGCTCGCCAACATTGCGATCACTTCTGAATTGTCTGCTAACTTTGAGGTGAAGAAGATAACGGCAATGAAAGTAAACAACGGACTGAACAGGTTCGCGAAATACGGGATGAAGTTCATGTAATAGTCGAAGACAATCGCTTTCAACGGTACGTCCGGACTCAGGAACTTGTCGATCTTCTCATTTATATCGAAGACGACCGAGATAGCGATAATCAGGGCAATCGCAAAGATATAAGTACCTAAGAATTGCTTGATGATATACCAGTCTATCCGTTTCAGTTTGAATTTCATGTGATAGTTTGCTTATAACCGGTTTGATAATTGACGGACCATTTCACTCTTCCAGGTCGTGAAATCGCCGGCAATAATATGTTTGCGTGCCTCTTTTACGAGCCACAGGTAAAACGCGAGGTTATGAATTGATGCCAGTTGAAGTCCTAACATCTCATTCACTTTGATCAAATGGTGTAGATACGCCTTGCTGTAGCGCGTGTCGATAGCCGAATGAGCATCCGGATCGATAGGAGAGAAGTCGTTCTCCCATTTCTTATTACGCATATTGATCGTGCCGAAGCGGGTAAATATCTGTCCGTTACGTCCGTTGCGCGTCGGCATGATGCAGTCGAACATATCGATACCCCGTTCAATCCCCTCTAAAATATTGATCGGTGTGCCGACTCCCATTAGGTAACGAGGCTTGTCTTTCGGCAGGATCTCGTTGACTACTTCGATCATCTCGTACATCTTCTCTGTTGGTTCGCCTACTGCCAGGCCACCGATCGCATTGCCGTCAGCGCCCTTTTCCGCTACATTCTCGGCTGCCTTTCGACGCAGTTCCGGATAAACACAACCTTGTACAATCGGGAAAAGACTTTGCTGGTAACCGTATTTCGGCTCTGTAGAGTTGAAACGTTCGAAACAACGGTCCAGCCAACGTTCCGTCAGACCGAGGGACTTTTTCGCGTATTCATAATCGGCATCGCCCGGACAACATTCATCGAAAGCCATAATGATATCTGCCCCGATGATCCGCTGGATATCCATAACCTTTTCCGGGGTAAACAGATGCTTGGAGCCGTCGATATGTGAGCGGAACATGGCGCCTTCCTCATGCAACTTGCGGTTTTCGGAAAGAGAAAAAACCTGGAAACCACCACTATCTGTCAGGATTGGCCGATTCCATGTGTTGAATTTGTGCAATCCGCCTGCCTGTTCTAATATTTCCAATCCGGGACGGAGATATAAATGGTATGTGTTTCCTAAAATGATTTGTGCGTTGATATCTTCTTCCAACTCGGTCATGTGGACGCCTTTAACTGTGCCCTGTGTGCCGACCGGCATAAAAATAGGCGTTTCAATTACTCCATGATCAGTGGTAATCAGACCCGCCCTTGCATTTGATTTTGTGTCGTTATGTTGTAATTCGAATTTCATGGCTGCAAAGATAAAGAAAAGGCCTTACTTTCACAAATAAGGCCTCATAATATAGTCGGTTATATATCGTTAATCAGAAACCGAAATCGTCTACCTCGATTTCTTTGATTTCCTCTTCTTTAGGCTTTTCGACGAATTTGTGCTCAACGTTCGATTTGACGATGATGGCACGCATTGGGCGTACCGGACAGATCGATTCGCATCCGCCGCATCCGATACAAAGGTCAGGGTTGATCTGCGGGATTGTCAGTGTTCCTTTGTAAGGAACCATGTGTACGGCCTGGGTCGGGCAATGTTCTGCACAGGCACCGCAGTCTTTCTCTTCCGTATTAACAACACAACGGCCTTTGAAGAAAGTGGCAATGCCGACCTGTGTCGTTGTCTTCTCTTCGATAGTCAGAGGTTTGATCGCACCGGTAGGGCATACATCGGAACAGACTGTGCACTCGTAGTTGCAATAACTGCTGATATAGGCCAGACGTGGTTTCAACATATAATCCAAACCGTATTCCAATCCTGTCGGGCGCAAGACCTGGCTCGGACAGCGGACGACACATATCTGGCATCCTGTACATTTGTCTTTGAAACGTTCCAGGCTGATAGAACCCGGAGGCGTGAGGGGAGGCCACTTCTTTCTGCCTTTTCTGTTCATTTTCCCTTTTCCTCCTTCGGCAATCGCAGATGCGATCGGCAGCGAGGCGGCAATGGTTGCACTTGTGGCCAGAAATGTACGGCGGCTGTTGGCGACTGTCAGTTGGCTGGAATATAATTCCTTTACAGCTTGGGTATCGACTGTCTCCTCCTGTTTCATACCCGGAAATTGCAGACGATACTGCAAGCCGCCTTTGGCACAGGAAGAAACACAATTGAAACAATCTACGCAACGGGATGTATCGATCGTCAGGTTTTTGCTGTCGATCGCTTCCGCCTTGCAGGTATGTTCGCAATTCCCGCAATGCGTACAGGCTTCCTTATTGAAAGTTATACGGAAGAACGAGTAGCGCGAGAAAAGACTCAACAAAGCTCCGACAGGGCAGATCGTATTACAGAACAGTCGTCCGCGGAAAACAGTCATGACGATGAAAACAAGCAATGCGATAGTTGCTGCGATCAGACCGGAAGCCGTCACGGTACTGATTGTCACATGGAACAACGAGTAGTTGTCCACTTTCATCAGCAGGTCGGCGAGTATGTTATTCCCCCACATCACGATCGGACGGAACAGACTTGCCGCAATACGTCCGAAGTTGCTGTACGGGTCTAAGAGCAGGCACAATTCGCTAAGACCGAAAACAGCCATGACTGCCGTAATTACCAGCAGTACGTAGCGTAGCCGGTTCATCGGCTTGTGGTAAGTAAAACGACGGCTTCCTTTCTTCTTTTTCTTACCGATGCAAAATAGACGGTTGATGATATCCTGGAATACGCCTGCCGGACATATCGTGGAACAATAAATACGTCCGAATACCAGTGCCAGCAAGAATTGGAACACGATCAGACCGACCATTCCTCCCAACAAGGCCGGCATCAGTTGCAGATGCAGCAAACGATGTACACTATCCGGTAAAACTCCTGAAAAGTCTACGAAAAACAAAAGTATGGGTACAAAAAAGAGGATTGCGAGCAAAACTCTCAATCCCTTTAGATAATTCCGTTTCTTCATCAGATCTTAATACGTTTGATGTTTATTTTTTTCAGATCGGTAGAACCTAATTTAAGAGCTTCCCCTTTGCTCAAATGTCCAACGGCAGCCATATCCAATTTCTTTACCTGGTTGAACAGAGCGAGGGCGGCCGTATCGACGGCGACGATATTCGGAGAAACAATCATCGATTTTAACGTAGCCACGTCAGCTGCACTTTTTCCTTGCGGACCGTTCTGATGCATCATGCGGTAGGCATCCACGATGTTCAGAACCGGTTTCTTCTTCCAGGTACAGATATCGGCGATACATTGCTGCAAGTCGTTCTGGTGGAAGAAGCGGCGGTCCCAGACGATCCCCATCATATTCTTCATTGCGCATGACAGCTTGGCTCCTCCGTGGTTCTTCAGGATAGGAACATTGATCCAGGCGTCCGCTTCGATCAGTGACTCGTGTATCTTGGCTTTTTTCAGTGTCACGCCGTCGGGAATGTCTACTTCTTTGAAATATTTTTCGTCGTTGCCTGGCATGATGATACCACCTGCTTCTTTTACGGCGGCGGCGATGCCGCTTGTCTCGTAACATTTCTGCCAGTTGTCGCACGTGTGGTCGAATACCGTTACCTTTTCGGCTCCAGCTTCGAAACATTTCTTTACAAGGGCCTTTATCAATTCAGGATTGGTATTACCGGCCAGTTCCGGTGTACGGTCCCAGCCGATATTGGGCTTGATAACGACTTTCTGCCCTTTTTTGATATATTTGCCGATGCCGCCAAGCGCTTCTAAGGCTTTGTCGAGCATGACTGCCGGTTCACCGCCCATTACTGCTACCAGATCGGGTGCTTGCTCTACCGCTACTGTATTCGAGGAGAGAGCAGCCTGTAATCCTTCAAAGTTCAGAGATAAGGCTACACCTGCTACAACACTGGTCTTAAGGAAATCACGACGTTTCATTTTGTTTTATTGGTTTTATGTAGTTTATAAAAGTTTTAACAAAGGTAGATAATCTCTAATATAAATTGTATATTTGACGTCCAAAAAAATCATAAAAGATGGATTTATATTCCTATGTTTCAATAGAATCCTTTGTTCGCGGATGCAAGGAGTCGAAGACGCCGGGAACATTCACCTTGCATGTTCCTAATTTGTTGTATGCCAAGTCGGACGAAGTAATCGGATACGGTTTGTCCCTGCTTCGCCGTTCGATCGTGTTGCATGAAGAGCAAAAAGGCATCGGGCCGGAGCTTAGTAAACAAAATATTCCTTTTTTCCGGGAGAACCGCCGGATGCTTATCGGACCGGAGGTGGAGATGTACGCTCTTTCCCTTTACCAGAATTTGGAAATCCCTTCCGGTGTGAAGGAAAAGGATACTTCCTGTTTGCGGCTGACTTTCGATTACGGGGCACTAGGTGAGTATAGTTTGTCGGAGGAAAAATACTTGCTCCGTTGCAAATATAATGAGGAGGAGAATCTGAACGCGTTTGTCTCGCAGATGAGGCGGGAATATGACAAATTCTTTTATGATGAAGAGCATACCGGGTTCAAGCGGGATTCACGTTTCTTCTCGATGCTTTGCAATGCTTGCCTGGAAGTGCGGGAACCTTGTTGGGCCTCTGAACAGGAATGGCGGCTTGTACAATTTTGTGATCCGGTAGAAGCGGGATATGATTTTATAGGGGCTAACTTGGTCCCTTATGTGGATTATGCGATCCCGTTCGGATGTCTCCGCCGGATTGCCTTGATGAACTTGTCGGAGAATAGTTTAACATATAGCGCTCTGGCGGGATTCCTCCAGAGCATAGGGTTAGCTCCCGACCGTTATTTGGAAGGGATGTTGGAGGAGTAATTTTATAAGGACGAGTAGTTTTTTACCGGAAGCTGCTTAAATGCCCTCTTGAGGTTCAAGCGTAGGGCAGAATACGTGTTTTTCCATAAAATCTTTGGTTCTTCGTCAATTTAGAGGTTTCCATTTATTGTATTTTGCTATTCATTGGTTTATTCAATTGCATGTAGAAGTATATCATTCTCTATTGATTTCATTCAAACTTCTTTATTTGTTGAACTTTGGTTGTCAAGTGTTACCTCTTAATTGACGAAGAACCAAATGTGAAAAACACTAATGTTTTAAAAACAAGAATTCCCTTGTTAATGGTGAAACAACCGTACACCTGTGAATGCCATTGCGATGCCGTATTTGTCACACGTGTCGATCACATGATCGTCACGGACGGAACCGCCTGCCTGTGCGATATAATCTACGCCGCTTTTGTGTGCCCGTTCGATATTGTCACCGAAGGGGAAAAAGGCGTCGGAGCCCAATGAAACGCCTTTAAGTGTGTCCAGCCAGGCACGTTTTTCTTCGCGTGTCAGGATTTCCGGTTTTTCAGTGAAAAACCGTTGCCAGATACCGTCGGCCAAAACATCTTCGTGGTCATCGCTGATGTAGACGTCGATCGTGTTGTCTCGGTCTGCACGACGGATCTTCTCGATCCAAGGCAGATTCATTACTTTCGGATGCTGGCGTAAGTACCAGATATCTGCCTTGTTGCCCGCCAGACGGGTACAGTGGATACGGCTTTGTTGGCCGGCACCGATACCGATGGCCTGTCCGTCCTTAACGTAGCAGACTGAGTTGCTCTGCGTATATTTCAGTGTGATAAGGGCGATGATCAGGTCGCGTTTCGCTTCGTCTGGGAAATTTTTGTTCAGGGTCGGGATGTTGGTTAGCAGGTTTTCGTCTAATTTGATCTCGTTACGTCCCTGTTCGAATGTGATGCCGAAAACATCTTTGTGTTCGATAGGAGCGGGGCAGTAGTCTGGATCGATTTTGATGATATTATAAGTGCCTTTCCGTTTATTTTTCAAGATTTCAAGCGCTTCCAACGTATAGTCGGGAGCAATGACGCCATCGGAAACTTCGCGGTTGATGAGGCGTGCAGTCGCTTCGTCGCATATGTCGCTGAGTGCGATGAAGTCGCCGTAGGACGACATACGGTCGGCACCGCGGGCGCGAGCATAGGCGGTTGCAAGCGGAGTGAGTGGAAGATCGTCCACAAAATAGATTTTCTTCAACGTATCGTTCATCTCGATACCCACGGCGGCTCCTGCCGGACTTACGTGCTTGAAGGAAGCGGCGGCGGGCAGTCCAGTTGCTTCTTTCAGTTCTTTTACTAATTGCCAGCTGTTGAAAGCATCCAGGAAGTTGATATATCCGGGACGTCCGTTCAAGACTTCTATGGGCAGCTCCCCTTGCTGCATGAAAATGCGCGACGGCTTCTGGTTGGGGTTACAGCCGTACTTGAGTTCTAATTCTTTTGCCATTGTTTTAGTGTTTTTGTAGTTTACATGAATAACCGTTTATATTCATCTTCGAAGTTGGGTGTGAAAATTCCTTTTCCCATATTTTCGAGGATTTCGGAAGGAGACCAGAAACGTCCACCGTCCAGTTCGGAAGGGTCAGGGATGATCGGACCGTCGTAAGTGGTACGGTAGGTGTTGACTAACTCTTTTTCTATAGCCGATTCGAATACATAACGGGTGATGAATTGCGGGATGAAATCTGTTATCCCTAATTCTTCCCGTACTTCCCGGTGAAGGGCATCTTCGACCGTCTCTCCGTAGTCAATATGCCCCCCTACTGCTGTATCCCATTTACCGGGTTGGATATCTTTGTTTATCGAACGCTTTTGTAGGTAGAGGTCACCTGCTTTATTGAAAATATGCAGGTGCACTACCGGATGTAACATTTTCGATCCGTTATGGCACTCCTTACGGGTAGCTTTTCCTATTGTCTCTCCCTTTTCATTAACCAAAGGGAACCATTCTTCTTTCATTGATTTTAGATTAATTATTAAATCCCATTTTGTTTTAAAATACTTTGTAGTTCTTTATTAATTATGTTTTCATATTTGATTTGTCGTAAAGAAAGTGTAAACCAATTTGTCGGTTTAATCCTTTCTGATTCCACTGATCACCTTCACTAATTCCTCATCCGACAATCCTTCGCCATAGGTGGCGTAATCCATGCGGAAAGTACAACCATCTTTATATTCGGAACAGCCGTAAGCCGTTTTCCCACGCAGGATGCTACCTTTCTTACAAATCGGGCATACCGGCTTTACGGGAACAGTTGTTGATTCCGGTTGACCGGCAGTCTTTTCCTTCTTGGCACGCGGTTTGCGCGTTTTTTTCCCTTTCGGCTCCTTTTCGGCTTGGGGCTTCTCTGGAGCAGCCTGCTCGATTGTGATGGTGCGTCCGGTCTGGTCGGAGAGGACGTTGATCACTACTTGATGGACCATCAGCTTAAGCTCTTCCAAAAAAGTACGGGCTTCGTAGGTGCCCCGTTCGATTTGTCGTAGTTTCTTTTCCCAAAGACCGGTCAGTTCGGCGCTTTTCAGCAGCTCTTCCTGTATCGTGTCGATGAGTTCCACACCGGTAGCTGTAGGAAACAGGTTCTTGCGTTCCTTGCGGATATAATTGCGTTTGAATAAAGTCTCGATGATGGCGGCGCGGGTGGAAGGACGGCCTATACCGTTTTCCTTCAATGCGTCTCTCAATTCGTCATTGTCCACAAGTTTACCGGCTGTTTCCATGGCGCGGAGCAATGTCGCTTCGGTGTAGGGTTTGGGCGGCTGTGTCCATTTTTCGCCTAATGTCGGTTTGTGGGGGCCACTTTCTCCTTTTACGAAATCCGGCAGTACGCCTTCTTCATCTGACGGTTCGGCGTCCGAGTCTTTCTGCTCTGCTCCGAACACGACGCGCCATCCCGGTTTCAGTATCTGTTTGCCTGTTACCTTGAAATCTACTTTGTCGACTTTACCCAATACCGTAGTAGTCGAGATTTCGCAGTCTGGGTAAAAAGCTGCGATGAAACGGCGGACCACCAGGTCGTACACCTTCCGTTCGTTGTCCGTCAGGTTGCGTGCTGGTACACCGGTTGGGATGATGGCATGGTGATCCGTCACCTTCGAGTTGTCGAATACACGTTTGTCTTTCCGTATTTTCGCTTTCAACAGCGAGGCCGTCAGGTCGATATAGTCAACCAGGCCGTTAAGTGTGTTGGGAACTTTAGGATAGATATCGTCACTTAGAAAAGTGGTGTCGACACGCGGGTAGGTTGTCACTTTCTTTTCGTATAGCGACTGAATCAGCTTCAATGTATCGTCAGCCGTGAAAGCAAATTTTTTATTACATTCCACCTGCAACGAAGTCAGGTCGAAAAGGCGGGGAGCATATTCCTTCCCTTTCTTTTCTGATATGTCGGTGACGGTGAATTCTTTTTGCCGGACTATTTCCAGGAAAGCTTCCCCTTCCTCTTTCTTCGTGAATTTGCCTTTGGTAACCGAGAAAGTAGTGTTTCGGTAAACTGTTTTCAGTTCCCAATAAGGTTCCGGCTTAAAGTTGTCTATTTCGGCTTGCCGGTTTACGATGAGTGCAAGGGTAGGTGTCTGTACTCGTCCGATGGAAAGCACTTGCCGATTTTGTCCGTAGCGGAGCGTATAAAGGCGCGTTGCGTTCATTCCTAACAGCCAGTCACCGATGGCGCGGGAAAGACCGGCTTCGTATAACTTGGTGAAGTCGGACTGTTCTTTCAAATGTTGAAAACCTTCGCGGATCGCTTCTTCTGTCAACGAAGATATCCATAGGCGGTAGACCGGGCATTTACAGCCAGCCTTTTGCATCACCCAACGCTGGATCAGTTCTCCTTCCTGGCCGGCATCTCCGCAGTTGATAACCATTTCGGCATTCTGCATCAGTTCTTCGATTGTTTTGAATTGCTGTTCGTATGTCGGGTTGCTGATCAGCTTGATCCCGAATCGAGGCGGGATCATTGGGAGGGAAGCTAGACTCCATCGTTTCCAGTTCTCTGAATAATCATTGGGCTCTTTGAGAGTGCACAGATGTCCGAAAGTCCAGGTTACCTGATACCCGTTTCCTTCAATATACCCGTTCATCTTTTTGGTTGCCCCGAGAACTTCTGCAATTTCGCGTGCTACACTGGGCTTTTCAGCTATACATACCTTCATCCGTAAAACACTCTTTTTTGAAATACAAGGACAAAAATACGCTTTTCAAGCGGTTTTTACATTTTTTAGTTGCAAAATAGTTGCAAAAAAGTTCAAAGACCTGTGTAGTTGATAGCAACCGTATTTCTTTTTTATTTGCGGACCTTTTCCGTGACAGGGACGCCAGTATCGGTTGTTATGCCTTGTAGTTCCACGTATTCCACATTTAGCGGATTGTTGGGGCTGGCCTTGACATACAAAGATTGTAGGATAGCCTGCCGGTTGTCTATCTTGACATGGCAGACGAAGTGATCTCCCTCCCTACAGATCGTCAGTTTCTTTTCCGGATAAGCCGTTAGGGTAATCGTGCAAGTATGTTCTGCTATTGAAACCACTTTGTAACCGTAGGCCATCTTTTTTTGTATGAAACTTAGTCCGTTAGTTTTTCCCGGTTCCATTTCTCGGTTCAGCCAGTAAACTTTTATGGGTTCTTTGGTGTCTAGTTTGCCATTGGTTTGGTTGGCATCATAACAGACGAGGTTGCGGTTCAAGCTACGTGCAATGTGGAAAAGACGGTCCGGTGTCGGATATGTGGAGTTTGGGTCGGTATCTCGGCTGTGTGCATAAGCGTGAATGGAAATGCTCCATAACAGGGAATATAGCAATGATAGTCTTGCCATAAAGTGGATGATGTTGTTCATGATCGTTTGTTTTATGGTATGAAGTCATTAAATAAGTTGTTCCACAAGTGTGAGCTGGACGACTCACAGCTGTGGAACGATTTGTTGTTACCAGATTGTATCTTGGAAAGCGGTGTATTGAACTGTATTATTCGATATTCTTCCTGATCTTGGTCAGGTATTCTTTCATTCTTTCCGAATCTTTGTTTTTGATAATTTCCTGCAAGATATCCAGTTCCTCTTGGATGCGTGCGATCTGATGAGGTGTGCGCGGGTTGAAAAGGATTTCCGTCAATAGATAGTCGTCTTCGGAAAGCAGGCCTCTGGCTATCTTCATGTGACGTTTGAAAGTTGTACCCGGAGCATCCTGGTGTTTCATCGTGGCAGCGAATACCATTGTGGATGCAAACGGAATACCGAGCGAATAAGCCACGACTTTGTCATGTTCTTCGAAAGTATATTCGCAGATATGTAGGCGCAGGCTGGAATAGATATCTTTGAAGAATATTTTTCCCAGATGATCCCCTTCGGAGATAATGATCGTATTTTCTTTCTCCAGTTGTCCCAAATTGGCGAATGTCGGACCAAACATCGGGTGGGTAGAAACATACGGGAAGCCACATGTTTCGTAAAATTCTTTCAGGTGTGTCTTGACCGATGCGATATCCGAGATGATACAGTATGGCTGCAGGTAAGGCATGACACTCTTGAATGCTTCGATCGTATAGCTTAGTGTCACGCAATTGATGACTAATTCGGGTTTGAATTCGGCAACTTCTTCCGGCTTCTGTAGGCGAAGGGCGTTGTATATGAAACGCATCCGTTTCGGATCGCTCTCAAGTACGGCTACTTCATGTTCAAAACTAAGTAAATCGGTGAAGAAAGATCCCATCTTCCCTGCACCCAATATCAATATTTTCATTATCAGTAATTGTTTAATGTATTAATGTGTCCATAATAATGTGCCAATGTACCAATTAAAGAGAATGTCCCATTGGCAAATTGGCATATTAGCTCATTGGCACATTATTATTATTGTTCATTCATGATGATCATCTGCTGGCGGACGGATTCTTCATGGATTTCTTTCAAGATTTCTTTTACAAAGTCCGTACTCAAATCCATCTGTTCACCCATATTGGAACGCTTTTCCAGAATTTCGCTGTAGCGCGGTGATTGCAGGATTGGCATATTGTGCTCTTTTTTGTACACGCCGATCTCGCGGGAGATACGCATACGTTTAGCCAGCAGTTCCAGTAGTTGTTCGTCGATACCATCGATCTGGCGGCGGAGTTCAGCCAAGTTTTCCGTTGTCTGGTTGGAGTCGCGGATAACCAATAAATTCAGAACGTAATCCAATACATCCGGTGTGATCTGCTGTGAAGCGTCGCTCCAAGCGCAATCGGGGTTGCAATGCGATTCGATGATCAAACCATCGAAACTCAAGTCCATAGCCTGCTGGCAGAGAGGAGCGATCAGTTCGCGTTTGCCTCCGATATGGCTCGGATCACAGAAAATAGGCAGGTTCGGCATGCGGCGACGAAGTTCGATGGGGATATGCCAGAGCGGGAGGTTGCGGTACATCTTCTTATCATAAGAGCTGAAACCGCGATGGATGGCTCCCAGACGACGGATACCGGCACCATAGAGACGCTGGAAAGCTCCGATCCACAGTTCCAAATCCGGATTGACCGGGTTCTTGATCAAGACAGGAACATCTACTCCTTTCAGTGCATCGGCGATCTCCTGTACGGCGAACGGATTAACCGTTGTACGGGCTCCGATCCACAACACGTCGATCCCTGCTTTCAATGCTTCGAAAACATGGTCTTTCGTTGCCACTTCGGTAGCCACATACATACCTGTTTCCTTTTTTACCCGTTTCAACCATTGCAAGCCTTCTGCACCAATTCCTTCGAATCCACCCGGTTTGGTACGAGGTTTCCAGATTCCTGCGCGGAACAACTTGATGCCTTTGTCTGCGATTCCTCTGGCCGTTTCCATTACTTGCTCTTCTGTCTCAGCGCTACACGGACCGGCGATTACAATAGGACGTTGCGGGTCTATACCGGGTAACATGATTGATTCTAATTCCATTTCCATGACTGTATGATGATTTGTAATTTATGATTTATAGTTTATGATTTATGATTTGAGAATATGATTGGATGGTGATACATAAATCATAAACTATAAATCATAAATCTTTTTTATTCTCTTCAAAGCTTCTTCCAATGTCTCGTTTTTACAGCAGAGCGAGATACGGATGTAACGTTCGCCCAGGTTGCCAAAGATAAATCCCGGCGTTAGAAATACGTTGGCTTCGTACAGGACTCTGTCGGCTATTGCTTCGCTGCCTTCTGCTCCGGCTGGGATTTTCCCCCAAAGGAACATACCTACCTGCTTTTCGTCGTATTCGCATCCCAACGTGTGCATGATCTGTCCGGCGAGATCGCGGCGACTGCGGTATACACGGTTCATATTGTCATACCATTCCTTCGGTGCGCTCAATGCTTCGACGGCCGCATATTGCATCGGCTTGAACTGTCCGGAATCGATATTGCTTTTTACTTTCAGGACCCACTGTACGAATTGGGCATTGGAAGCGAGCATTGCCATACGCCAGCCTGGCATATTGTGCGCTTTACTCATGGAGTTCATTTCTATACAGATGTCTTTGGCTCCCGGTACGGCCAGGATGCTTAACGGATGTTCGTTCAGAATGAAACTATACGGGTTGTCGTTGCAAATGATGATTCCGTGCTTCTTTCCGAAAGCGACCAGTTTTTCGTACAGTTCCATGCTGGCATTAGCTCCTGTCGGCATATTGGGGTAGTTGGTCCACATCAGTTTGACGTTCGAGAGATCCATTTTTTCCAGTTCTTCGAAGTCCGGTTGCCAGCCTAATTCTTCTTTCAGTTTGTAAGGGATCAGATTGGCTTCAACCAGTTTGCTAACCGAACTATAGGTCGGATAGCCGGGGTTGGGAACCAGCACGCCATCGCCCGGATTCAAGAATGCCAGCGATATGTGCAGGATTCCCTCTTTGGAACCGATCAGCGGTTGGATCTCTGTTTTCGGATCAAGATCCACGTCATACCATTTCTTATACCAATCGGCGAATCCTTTACGCAGTTCAGGAATACCTACATACGGCTGATAACCATGTTCGTTCGGCTTACGAGCATGTTCACACAATGTCTCGATTGTCTGTTCCGAAGGGGGAAGATCGGGACTGCCAATGCCGAGGTTGATCACATTTTTACCAGCGGCGTTCATTTCGGCTACTTCTTTCAGTTTCCTGGAAAAGTAGTATTCCTGTACGCTACCTACGCGATTAGCGGGGGTAATGTTATACACTTTGTTTTCCTTCTGCATATTCACCTAATATTTTTAAGTCTTTTGTCAATGGTCTGATAGCATCCAATGCCTGTTTGTAACGCAGGTAGTCCGTAAATGTCAGATTGATATAGAACAGATATTCCCATTCGCGGCCGATGATTGGCAAGGATTGTATTTTAGAAAGATTCATGTCGTAGAAGGAAAGGACGGAGAGAACTTTGGAGAGGCTGCCGGCTGTGTGGGGGAGAGCGAAAACGACCGACGCTTTGTTTTTGTCTTCACCTTTGAGCATCTCGTCTGCCGTCCATCGGTCGGCTATTGCCAAAAAGCGGGTGAAGTTTCGTTTGTTTGTCTCGATCCCTTCGGCAAGGACTTCCATGTTGTAGATCTGGGCGGCCAGTTTCCCACAGATGGCGGCGTGTCCCTTCAGTTGGTTTTCCGAAATCCACCGGGCGCTCATGGCGGTATCTTCCTTCTCGACCACTTTTGCGTTAGGTAGCGTATCGAGGAAATCGGTACATTGCATTAGGGCGATCGGGTGAGAGTTGACTTCTTTGACATCGTGGATATTGGTCCCTGGAAGTGCAACCAACGAGTGGGATATGCGCAGTTTGTATTCGCCGATAACTTGCAAACCGCTTTCGCGGATCAACTCATGGTTCTGCAACAAGCTGCCTGCAATCGTATTTTCGATCGCCATCATTCCCAGAATGGAAGGATCTTTCTTGATGGTCGAAATAACATCTCTGAATGTGTTGCAACCGATAATTTCAATCTCTTCACCTTCGAAATAATTACGGGCGGCTATATCGTGATACGAACCGGCTATTCCCTGGATTGCTACTTTCTTTTTCATCTTCTCTTTATCTATTATTTTTCAATTCTCAATTTTCAATAACAAAAAAGTCCCACCGAAACCGGCAGGACTTCATATTTTGTTATTGATATATACATTCATTCATCAATGCTTTACATACAAACTCCTGCCTTCACTCTGCTAAAGTAAAAGTAATAAAAGTAATATGTAAAGCTAAATCGATTCATTTTGTCTCTTTGTTTTTAAATACGCAGCAAAAGTAACGCTTTTTTGGAAACTACAAGCATAAAGTGATATTTTTTTTCATCGCATCCGAAATATTTATTTCGTCAGGGGTGTTTTTTAGCCAGATAGACATGAATCGATCATGTGTTTAAATTGCCGGCTTTCCAAATTTTGCTGTCCTATGAAAGACAATTCCGTTTCAGACCACTCGCAACCCCGCTTGCAGCGTACGCATTTCTTTTGGAACAGATTTTCGGATGCTTTCGATCAGAATACCGGCGACCGAATGCCGGATAAAATCTTTGCGGGTTACCCAGACGATTTCACGTGCCGGTTTGGGGATGGCAAACGGGCGTACCAGTTCTTTTTGCTGTTCGCTTAACTGATAGGTAGCCAGTTCCGGAATAAAAGTGACGCCGTTGCCGCTTTCAACCATACGCATAAAAGTCTCCAGACTTCCCAGACGGTAGGCTGCCTGACGGAGTTTGACCTTTTCCATTTGGCAAAAACGCATCAGCTGATCGCGGAAACAATGTCCTTCATCCAGCAACCAAAGACGTTCGTCGCTGATATCGGCGGAGCGGACCATCTCTTTCTTGAACACGCTTTCGTTACGGGCTACGTAAGCATAAAACTGTTCGTAGTATAGGATGTCTCCCTGTAGCTGCACCTCCGTTGGTTGGTTCGCGATGATGGCAGCATCTATTTCGCCGTTAAGGAGGGCTTTCGTTGTAGGAGCCGTTTGCATTTCCAGAATGCGGATATCCAGATCAGGATGCTTTTCCGATACTTGCTGGAAAAAGCGGGGAAGCAGATAAGGAGCAATCGTCGGTAACACGGCGAGGCGGAACGTTCCTTTCAAAGATTGCTCTTCTTCGTTTACGATATCTTTAATCAGAGAAGTTTGGTAGAGGACTACACGTGCCTGATCGATCACCTTACGGCCGGCAGGAGTAGGGCAGACCGGCTGGATATTGCGGTCGAAAAGTTTCACGCCCAGTTCATCTTCCAGTTTCTGGATCATCATGCTTAATGTCGGTTGAGTTACGCGGCAATGTTCTGCAGCTTTGGCAAAATGGCGGTATGTGTCTACAGCCAGGATGTATTCGAGTTGTTGTATATTCATAATATTCTTTGTTTGTTGTTACGGACTCTGTATTGATAATTTTTACGAAGGTAGGAAAAAATCATGAAATGCAATGCGAAACATATATGATTCGATTTCAAAACATATATGTTTCGTGTTCAAAGCATATATGTTTTGAAAGCAAGAGCAGGCAGGTATGGAATATTTGTGTAAAAGTATCATTCCGACGAATGCTGTGTCTTCGGTATCGGACTGGTAATCCGTTCTGCCGGAAGTGTGATAGAGTATATCTATTTGTGTATAAAAATTATCTGTTTGACAGCTACTTATACTTGCCGTATCTTTGTGGTACAAGAAAAGCAAAAAGTATAACAAATTAAAAAGTAGCAATTATGAGAACATTAGATTATATCCACTTAGACGCATCAGCGGTAAGTAACGTAGTAGCAAGCTTGAAACAATTATTGGCGGACTACCAAGTATTTTATACGAACCTTCGTGGTTTCCACTGGAATATCAAGGGACACGGTTTCTTCGTTCTTCATGGTAAATTCGAGGATATGTACAACAACGCTGCCGAGAAGGTTGACGAGTTGGCGGAACGTATCCTGATGTTGGGAGGCGAGCCGGAGAACAAGTTCAGCGAGTACCTGAAAGTAGCCCGTGTAAAAGAGGTATCAGGCGTATCCTGTGGTGACGAGGCATTGAAACATATTCTCGATACCTATGGCCTGCTGATTGGTGAGGAGCGTAAACTTCTTTCCTTGGCATCGGAGGCGGGCGATGAGGCTACGGTAGCGTTGATGAGTGACTATCTGAAGGAACAAGAAAAATTGGTTTGGATGTTGGTAGCATATTCAACTTGCGATTGCAAGAAGTAAAAAGGTGATTCATTGAGTTTGGAGAAGGCCGGAAGAGATTCCGGCTTTTTTTACTGGAACCATTTCCTCATAATTCCATATAATTTGTCTATCTCGATCGGTTTTGCGATATGTTCGTTCATGCCGGCTTCCAGACTTAGCCGTACATCTTCGGCGAAAGCATTGGCAGACATGGCTATAATGGGCATATCTTTGATATCTTGACGGTCGAGATGACGAATTTGCCTTGTCGCTTCGAGTCCATCCATTACAGGCATCTGTATATCCATGATTATAAAATCGTAATAACCTTCGGGTGAAGCGGCGACTTTATCAACGGCTTCTTGTCCGTCGCAAGCTGTCTCGACTTCTGCATGGGTTTCTTGCAGCAATTCATACGCTATCTCGCGGTTTAGGTCATTGTCTTCCACGACCAGTATCCGTTTGCCGGGAAAAGATATGATATGAGTCGGTGTGATAAGGACTTGCTCGTCTTCCTTTTTGTCTGAGGCAAATTTTTTCATTAAATGGAATAGCTTGGATTTCATGATAGGCTTGCTTATGAAGCCGTTGACGCCAGCTTTTACTGCCTCAAATTCGTAACCGGAATAATCGTATGCTGATATGATGATGATCGGAGTATCTGGTTCCACGTATTCCCTTATTTTTATGGTGGTTTCGATGCCGTTCATGCCGGGCATCATTAAATCTATGATAATAGCAAAGTAAGTGTCTCCGTCGATTACTTTTTGTACGGCCTTTTCACCGGAAAGAACCCATTCCGGTTTCATCCCTAATTCTTGGAGGTTTTCATAAGCGATCTCGCAGGATACCTCATCGTCATCTACTACCAGTACTGGTAGGTCTACCAATATATTATTGTCGTATTCATTCGTACTTCCCAGTTTGACATGAAACCTCATGGTGAATTTGGAGCCTTTTCCATATTCACTTTCCACAAGAATGTCTCCGTTCATTATCTGGGCGATATGGCGGCTGATAGCCATGCCGAGACCAGTCCCTTGGATATTGCGAATGGCCTTGTCATCCGACCGCTCGAAAGGTTCGAATACTTTTTCCAGAAATTCTGGTTTCATTCCTATACCGTTATCCGTTACGGTTATTTCAAACTGGCCGTAACCGTTATAGACAGAAGGTTTCTCTTCTACCGTTAGTTGTATTTGCCCGTCTTCCGGAGTATATTTGATCGCATTTGTAAGCATGTTCAACAATGCTTGCTGTATACGTTGCACGTCACCTATAAGGCATTCGTGTTTTATCTTGGTGACATGTATCTGAAACTTTTGCTTTTTCGCTTCAAAGGCCGGTTGCACCATGACGAATAAACTCTCTAATAGCTCGTTGATCTTGAATGCCTCTTCTGTCAGCATGATCTTATCACTTTCCAGTTTAGACATATCCAGTACCTCATTGATCAGATTTAATAAGAGTTTGGAGGAAATGGTTATTTTCTTTAAGCAATCAGCTATACGCATCTGGTCATCCATGTGCAGGCCAGCTATCGCTGTCATACCGACGATGGCGTTGATAGGAGTGCGGATGTCATGGCTCATCCGGGATAGGAAATCAGTTTTGGCACGGTTGGCGGCATTAGCGCTCTGTAAAGCTTCCTGCAACAGTTTTTTTTGTTTTCTTTCTTCTTTGATTTCCGTTATATCAGTTCGAGTCATTAACCATATGTTCTTTTCCCTGTCGTAATAGCTGAATCGCATTTTCTTTTCCCGGTTTACGCCATTCTCTATCATGGTGCCATATACGATATATTCTCCATGTTTCCGTAGTATCGGTTCTATATGAGCGATCTGTAGTTTCTCAGTCATTTCTTCGTGAAGCTCAGGTGCCATATATTGCCGGTTATATGAGGCGACTACTCCATCATAGTCATAGCTGGCGATAGGAGGGGGACTATAGCTCTCCGAGCCGGAGGTATACATGACATAGCTATTTTTCGAAGCTTCAATATAGATTACGTAATCATATTCTGATCTTACGGCGGTTTCTATAATTTGCGCTTTTCTGAAATCGTTGATATTACGGCTAGATAAAAGGATTCTATCAGGGATACCTTCGTTGTTAACAAGAATATCGATAAAAGTTTCGTGCCATTCAAAACCGAAGTGATCGTTGCAGAAACGTAAGTCAAATGTTTTATGAAAACATCCTTCGGCTATCATTCTAAAGAAAGCTTCAAGCGAAACCGTTTCATCCCATAAACTACGGTCTGGAGAATAGATGTCGTTTCTTAGAATGTTGGCAAGGCTGGTATAATCTTGTTTTGTATTAACTAATTCCGGATTCATTGAATATTTAAGTATATCGACGCTTCCGTCTTCCAAATAGATAGTCCAGATCGTATCCATGAGATATTGATAATTAGCTAATAGCTCGTTTTTATTTAACTTTTCTTTTTTGCTTTCGCTTGTCATGTTTGTATTCTTGCTCGTTTATGAATGCACTTATATCCTTGTGCTTTCAAGGATATTCCGCGAAAGTAGGTAAATAATATGTATATAAGAGATAAAATCATTGTAAATCAAAAAGAATTGATCATTTTCCTTTAAGGCTTTATATGCTCTGCAACATACTTAACACCTTTTTACATATTTCGTATCTTGTTTAAATTCATCACTGCTATATTTGATTCAAATCTGAAACGCAATTTCAAATATGGAAAACACGCTACCAAATATGGAAAAAGTGGATGAGAACTATAAAGTGCCTAATTTAGAGAAGGGCATTGCAGTTCTTGAGTACCTTTCCTTGCGGTCGGCGGGGGAAACATTGCAAGATATTAAGTCGGCGCTCGATATATCGCAGACCACGGCTTACCGTATTTTGAATACATTGGTGCGGCTGGAATATCTTAATTTTAGTGAAGACACGAAACGCTATAAACTTTCCCGAAAATTATTGACTCTTGGTTTCAGATCCTTGAATGAACACAATCTTTTAGAGACCGTCTTGCCACATTTGCGTGATTTACGTGATCAAGTGAAAGAGACCGCTTGCTTTGGTGTCTTGGGAGATGAGAAAGGGATTTTTATCGAACAAGCGCAAGGACATCATACGTTCCGCTTCGTCCTGTCGCCGGGAAAGCCGTTTGAGTTGCATTGTTCGGCTCCCGGAAAGGCGATTATGGCTTATTTGCCGAAGACGGTGCGAGATCGCTACCTGTCCTACATGACGTTTACACGGTATAATTCCCGGACGATCACTTCTCGTGAGGCCTATTTGGAGGAATTGGAGAAGGTTGGTAAACAGGGATATGCCATGGATAATGAAGAGGAGCTGAGCGGCGTGATCTGCGTAGGCGCCCCGATCTTTAATTATACGGGATATCCTTGTGGAGCGATTTGGATCTCCGGCCCGAAAGACCGCTTATCGAAAGAGGTGGTGAAAAATACGGTGAAGGTGATCAAGGAGGTTGCCGGGGTGATCTCGAACGAACTAGGATTTAGAAAATAAGGAATACAAAATATACCATGAACACACGAAAATACTTGATAAAAAACTCATTGGTGGCTTGTCTTGTCGGCTGTTGCGTTTCTCTCGCTTCAGCCGGCAACCCACCTTTCTTTACTACGGATGCCGTATTAAACGCGAAGGGGGAGCTATTAATGACACAGAAAGGAACGAGACATCTGGATATCTTTTCAGCGGACGGTAAGAGCTTGCTTCATTCGTTTCCGTTTGATGAGATCCCGACCGGATTGCTTCCGGATGGGGATAAGGTGTATGTGACGACCTTCGAGAAGACTGGCCGTTTACAAGTGCTTTCCTTGGAATCGGGTAGGGTGGAATCGGCCATACCGACAGGATCGGGAGCCTGCCATCCGATGTTCGGACCGGATAAGAAACATATATATGTATGTAATCAGTTCGATAATTCGGTGGTCGAGGTGGATCCGGTGATGCGCAAGGTAGTCCGGAGCGTGAAAGTGTTGCGTGAGCCTAAATCGGCGGTATTCAGCAAGGATGGTAAATACATGTTTGTCACGAATTTCTTGCCCTCGCAGCGGGCGGACGTAGATGTGGTGGCCGCTTGCGTATCGGTAATCGAGATGGATGGGTTTACGAAAGTGAAAGATATCCAATTGGCGAATGGTAGCAATGCCTTACGGGGGATGTGTATCACGCCGGATGGGAAATATATATACGTGTCTCATAACTTGGGACGATTCACGGTACCTACTTCCCAACTTCAACAAGGTTGGATGAACACGAGTGCTTTCAGCGTGATCGATGTGGCGAAGCAGGAATTCGTTGGGGCGGTATTGGTGGACGAGCCGGATCGTGGCGCTGCCGGTATCTGGAGTATCGCTTGCGATGACAAGCATATCTTTATCACGCATAGCGGTACGCATGAGGTAAGCGTGATCGATCATCCGGCGATGTTGGCGAAGTTTGAGTCTTATAAGGATAAGAGCCGTCTGGATTACGACTTGAATTTCTTGTATGGACTTCGTGAGCGAGTTCCCTTACAAGGAAACGGTCCTCGAAATTTTATATTTTCGGGAGATAAGTTGATAATCCCTACTTATTTCGCCGATATTTTGAATATCGTCGATATAAATACATTGGAGGTAACGGCTACCGACATGAATCCGGGTCGTACGGAAACGCCGGAGAACAAGGGCGAGAAATATTTTAACGATGCGAATCATTGTTATCAAGGCTGGCAGAGTTGTAATGGTTGCCATCCGGGGGATGCCCGTACGGACGGGATGAACTGGGACTTGATGAATGATGGAGTTGGTAACTCGAAGAATTGTAAGAGCATGTTGTATTCGCATGTGACTCCCCCAAGCATGATCTCGGGTGTTCGTGAGAGTGCGGAATATGCGGTACGTGCCGGTTTTAAGTTCATCCAGTTTTTTGAGCCAGAAGAGGAAATGGCGAAATGTGTGGACGCTTATATGAAATCCTTGCGTCCGGTGCCTAGTCCGTATTTAGTAAATGGGGAATTATCGGATAAGGCGAAAGAGGGAAGAAAGGTGTTTGAGAAACTGAAATGTGGCGAGTGTCATAGCGGTCCTTATTATACGGATATGAAGATGCACCGTATCGGCGAGGATATCGAATTTGAGAAAGGGTGGGACACTCCTACTTTGATTGAGGTTTGGCGTACGGCTCCTTATCTGTTTGATGGGCGTGCGGCTACCATGGAAGAGGTGTTCGAGGTCCATAAGCATGGTATCGATAAAAAGGTCTCCAAGAAAGATGTCGAGGCATTAACGGAATATGTAAACTCCCTGTAAAATAAAAGGATATGAATTATTGTGAGAAAATACATTATACGATATTAAACACTGAGCCGGCTGAGTTTGCGGTTATGGTGGACGATCTATTGTCTCAATTACCTCAAAACGAGGTGGTACGAATGAGGAATACGTGGCACGCCGGGTTTTGCTGCGGGAGAAAATCCGTCGGTATTATGGGGATTGCGAACCGGCTTTGAGCTATGTCTCCCAACCGCCGCTGAACGCTCCTTTGCTGATGGAGGTACATAGCTATGTGCCCGATGCGCAGGATCGGATTACTTTCCGTCATTATCAAGGTGTTCCTTATGTCTTGTTGGAGAATGTCTCGGGACGTTTCCTTTTTGCCGGCGGTTTTCAAGGGGATGTACTCCATTTTGGTATAGAGCCTCAGTCGGTGGAAGCTTTCCGGTTATTGGGGGATGTGCTCCGTCGGGAGGGTTTTCCGTTGAATAGCATTATCCGTCAGTGGAATTATATCGAGCGTATAACAGCTTTCGACGGTCAGGATCAGCATTATCAAGCGTTTAATAACGCCCGGTCTGATTTTTATAGTAAAACGGAATGGACGAATGGTTATCCTGCCGCTACGGGTATCGGGGCGAATCTGGGAGGTATCTTGATTGATGTGGATGCTGCCGTATTTACTACGCCGGACGCTTTCGCTACGCCGATCGATAATAAGTTGCAGCGTATTCGGAACAAGTACTGGAAGTTGCCCGACAAAAGAAGACGACCCCTAAGTTCGAGCGTGCCAAGAGTATGTCTTTTCAGGATCGTAAATTGATTTATATCTCCGGTACAGCCGCTATCCGTGGTGAGGAGAGCTTGAAGGGAGTAGGTCTGGAACGTCAGCTACGGATCACGATGGAAAATATAGCGGAACTGATCGCTGACGCTAAATTGGTTAAGTTACGAGTCTACTTGAAGAATAAATCCGACTACGAGGAGGCTGAGCGTTTGATGAATACCTACGGATTAAATATCCCGATCTCTTATATGTGGGCCGACGTTTGCCGGGATGAGTTATTGATCGAGATCGAGGGAATAGCGATACGTTGAAACAAATAGTACTAACAAATATACACAGAAACAAATGAGAAAAGGTTTGAACATGAAAATGGCGGCTATGGGATTGGCGTTGGCATCTATGGTCGCATGTACGGGAAAGACAACGACAGACGCTACTTGTTGCGCCGCTAACGGGGAGGGTAATTGTCCGGAAGGAACTTGCCGCAAAGAATGCACGAACGCATGTAATACTAACAATCAAAAAAATAAAACAATGGCTTATTCAAAGAAGTACACGAACGCCGATTTTTATAAAGACGGCAAGTTCCAACAAGATGTCGCTATGGAAGCGATGAAAGATATGTTTGCTTTCTACGATGTTCCTTTCACGGAGTTGATGGCGAAAGATATGTGGGTGACAGACTTTGGTTTGGGTGATTTCGAGAATGTAGGTATGGGGGGTATTTTCTGGATCAACGATCCGGAGTATAAGTATTTCGCTCACGCTATCTATTTGTTGCCGGGCCAGATGATTCCGGAACATGCTCACGTAAAGACTGACTTCCCGGCTAAACATGAGTCTTGGATGGTAGAGAAGGGTTGGGTATACAACTTCTCTGAGGTAGGTGACGAGACTCCGAACGCACCGGCTATCCCTGCTGGACACGGACCGATCAAGAGCAAGAATTTCGTGGTTCAGAAGGTCGGCGACGTATTACGTCTGAAGAAATTGGAGACATTCCACTTTATGATGGCAGGTCCGGAAGGCGCTATCGTAGATGAGTGGGCATGCTATCACGACAACGCTGGCTTACGTTTCACGAACCAGAAGGCCGCTTTATAAAAACCTCTAGGGTTATGCTTCGTAATTCTAAGGGTTGCCGATCGTGATCCTTAGGGTTTCAATAAACAACCTTCTAAATTTAA
>OHNX01000304.1_pt1 | contig 24004 bp, 13 predicted proteins | sample 1569691 | NCBI WGS metagenome assembly OHNX01 (sample SAMEA3879507, study PRJEB24766) | human gut metagenome | biome: human-associated habitat; feature: feces | place: USA | collected 1985/1987
AAGCGCCGCTGTCCTCCAGCATAGGAATGGTTTTTGCCCAGGCTTTATTGTCCTGAGAGATACGCCCGTCATGGTTCTTGTGCTGGATGGTGTTTGCAAGAATGAACTGTACCCGTTCCGTCCCGAACTTTTCCAGCACATCTTTGACCGCAGCCTCCGTATCCAGCCGATTCTCTGCATAGTGGGCGCTGATGGTCTGCTCAATGGCTTCTTTGCAGGCGCTGTTCGCCTGATATGAGAGGTTGTACTGTGCCATTTCCCCATGCTCGGACGCATAGGCAACAGAATATGGATAGACCGGTGTTGTTCGCAGTTCCTCTTTGGCTCTGCACACATCGTCGGCACGGCTTTCAATGCTGTCCCGGATCACATCCATATAGCCGGTCTCCAGCTTTTCAAAATAGCGGTACACATCCGCCAGCGGCGAGGGAGATTCCAAAAGCGCCTGGGCCTGTGCGTCGGTCAGCTCCAGCTCCTCCATCGCCATCACAATATCCTCACGGACAGTATATTCATAGGTGTGGTGCAGGATTTCTTCCGGGGGCTGGCTTTTCAGCCAGTCCCTATATTTTTCCTGCTCAGTGGCCATCTTTTCATAAAGGGCTGTATTCAGATTATTGGTATTCATGTTATCGCACCTCCTCATGCTGTTTTGGTTTCTTGTCTGTACTGCGGGGCGGCACCGGGCGTTTCAGATGATCCAGCACCGAAGGCCGTGCGCTTTTGGCAACAACAGCCTCGGCGTGTGCCTGTCCCTTTCCGTCGATGTTGAGCAGGGTATCCAGCTCCACCAGACGGGCGTTTTTGCATCTCAGTTCTTCTTCATAAAGGAATGGCTTTCCGACTTCCTCCTTTGCGGCAGCCTGCTGCTGATAGAGGTTATCCAGCTGGGCCTTTGCCGCCTCCAGACGCTGGGGCATCTGGGCGAGGGCATTGTCGATACGGGTAAGATTTCCGCGAGGGTCTGTACCAAGGGTTGCCCGGTGGGTCATCTGTCCTTTCAGCAGGAGCGTATACTCCTGTTTCCAAGCGGAAAATTCCACGGACATGGCATAGCCCCGGTAGCTGCCGATCTGCACCGGATCGGAGGTTTTGACCTCCTTGCAGGCATCCAAAAGGGCTGCGCCAGCGTTCTCCTTATCGGTCAGCAGATCGCCGCGGATTTCCATACCAGCAAAACCGTCCTCCGGGTGCGGGTGCGCTGCCAAAACCTCCAGATCGGATTCAAAGCCCTTGATAAAGCCTTTGTGCTTTTCAATCTCCTCCGGGAAGTATTTGAGCAGCTGGTCCTCCAGACGATATTGCTTGCTCTGGTGGTCGGCTTTCATCAGCTTCAGGCGGGATACCTCCACATCCAAATCCATACGCTCCTTGATGCGGGGATCTCCGGCGCACAGGGCTTTGATCTCGGCAAAGGAAAGCGCCGTTTCGTCCACATCATCGCAGGAGCGCACCGGCGATTTAGAAGTCATGATCTGACTGATGAATTTTTGCTTATTCTCCACCGTCTGCCAGAGGTATGCGTCAAAGGTTCCTTCGGTCACATAGCGGTACACATGGACAAGAGGATTCTGGTTACCCTGGCGCTCGATACGGCCCTTGCGCTGGGCAAGGTCTCCCGGTCTCCACGGACAGTCCAGGTCATGAAGTGCCACCAGACGGTCCTGCACATTGGTGCCTGCGCCCATCTTGGCGGTGCTGCCCAAAAGGACACGCACCTGACCGGTACGGACTTTAGAGAACAGCTCCTTTTTCCGCACTTCGGTGTTGGCTTCATGGATAAAAGCGATCTGGTCGGCAGGCATCCCCTGAGCAATGAGTTTCTGACGAATATCGTCATATACCGTAAAGGCCGGTTCCTGCTCCGGCAGAGGCACAGCGCCTTCCAATGCGTGAAGCAGTGGATTATCCAGCGTTTTCGCCGCCTTGCTTGCAGGAGCTTTTGCCTGCGGTGTAGAAATGTCGCAGAACACCAGCTGGGTCAGCTTGTCAGCTTCGCCATCCCGCCAGATCTGCATGATGTTGTCCACGCACTGATTGACCTTTGTGCCAGGTTCATCCGGCAGCATCTGGTTGACGATCCTCTGGTCCAGGCCCAGCTTACGGCCATCCGAGGTAATCTTGAGCATATTGTCCTGGGACGGGTCAACGGTTCCGCTGTGTACCAGCGATGCGCGCTCCGAAAGGGCCTTGACCATTTCCTGCTGATGTTCGGTAGGCTGCGCCACGATGTTGTGGTATTCCACCTCCGGGGTGGGCAGGTTCAGTTGGTCGGCGGTCTTGATGTCCGCCACTTCTTTGAACAGGTTCATCAGCTCCGGCAGATTAAAGAACTTGCTGAATCTCGTTCTTGCCCGGTAGCCGGTGCCTTCCGGTGCCAGCTCCAATGCTGTGACGGTCTCCCCAAATCGGGAAGCCCAGCAGTCGAAGTGGGTCATGTTCAGTTCTTGCAGGCGTTCATACTGAAGATAACGCTGCATGGTGTAAAGCTCGGTCATGGAGTTGCTGACCGGGGTGCCGGTGGCAAAAATCACGCCACGGTTTCCGGTGATCTCATCCATATAGCGGCACTTGGCAAACATATCGGAGGATTTCTGCGCGTCCGATGTGGAAAGACCAGCCACATTCCGCATTTTTGTGTATAGAAACAGGTTTTTATAGTTGTGGGCCTCGTCCACAAACAAACGGTCCACACCCAGCTGCTCAAAAGTTACCACATCGTCTTTTCGCCCCTCGGCTTGCAGCTTTTCCAGTCTGGCTTCCAGAGACTTTCTGGTACGCTCCAGCTGCTTGACGGTAAAACGCTCGCCGCCACTGGCCTGTACCTCTGCAATCCCCTCAGTGATCTCGTCGATCTGTTCATAGAGAAGCCGTTCCTGACGCTCCCGGCTGATGGGGATACGCTCAAACTGGCTGTGTCCCATGATGATGGCATCATAATCACCCGTCGCAATACGAGCGCAGAACTTCTTTCGGTTATGGGTCTCAAAGTCCTTTTTTGTGGTGACTAAGATATTGGCGGAAGGATAGAGACGCAGAAACTCCGACGCCCACTGCTCGGTCAGATGGTTTGGAACCACAAAGAGAGATTTCTGGCACAGTCCCAGGCGTTTGGCTTCCATCGAAGCAGCTACCATCTCAAAAGTTTTGCCTGCGCCTACTTCATGTGCCAACAGGGTATTTCCTCCATACAGCACATGGGCAATGGCGCTTTTCTGGTGTTCCCGCAGGGTAATGGCCGGGTTCATGCCTCCAAAAGTGATGTGGCTGCCATCATATTCACGGGGACGGGTAGAGTTCATTTCCTCGTTGTACTGGCGCACCAAAGTCTGGCGGCGCTCCGGGTCTCTCCAGATCCAGTCCCTAAAGGCTTCCCGGATCGCCTGCTGTTTTTGAGCCGCCAGGGTGGTCTCCTTGGCGTTCAGCACGCGGCGCTCTTTTCCGTCTGCGTCCTCTATGGTGTCATAGATACGGACATCCCGCAGGTTTAAGGAATCCTCCAGAATCTTGTAGGCGTTGGCGCGGCTGGTCCCATAGGTGGTATAAGCTGCCACATCGTTGTAGGATACAGAAGATTTCCCCTTGATCTGCCATTCAGCGGTAAAGGACGAATAGTTGACCTCGATACTGCGTTGGAGATAAAACGGGGTATTAAAGGTCTCATACATAAACTGCTGGATATATTCCTTGTCAATCCAGGTAGCGCCCAGACGCACCTCGATCTCCGACGCATCCAGGTCTTTGGGCTGGGCGGCGGTAAGAGCTTCCACATTGACTGCATAAACCGGGTCCTGCTGTGCCGCCCGCTGCGCCTGACGCAGTTTGCGGCGTACATTGCCGGAAAGGTATTCATCAGCAGTCACATAATGGGGTGTGCCGTCTTTCTCCAGCTGTCCCGGTACACGGAAGATTACGCCTTGCAGCTCTCCGGCCAGTTCTTCTTTTGTTTTTCCGGTAAGCTGGCTCATATAGCCCATATCCACGCAGGCTTTTTCCGAGATGGACACCGCCAGTGCTTCACTTGCCGTATCCACCACAGCCACCGCCTGATGGGGCTTGATGGTCCGCTTGGTGAACATATCTGCCTTGCGTTCCAGCTTTCCGTCCTCGTCGATGACTTCCAGCGCACAGAGCAGGTAATAGGAAGAATCGTCTGCATAGGCCAGACGGTTTGCACGGTCATTGATGAGACCGTATTTGGCAGAAAAGCTGTCATAGAGGCTGTTCAGTTCCGCCTGCTTTTGGGTAATGGTGCTGTCCGGAACCGCTGCATCCATCTGAAGGTCGATCAGTTCCTGCACACAATCACGCAGTCCCACAAGACCTTTTACACGGGCTTCGGCGGTGGCGTTGAGGTCAGGGCGCACCATACGGCTGTTTTCCCGGTAGTACACCTGCCCGTCTACAATGGCATAGGAATAGTTCTTCACATTGGGGTCGGCAGGAATGGAGGTGTCAATGGCTTCGCCTTCGCCCAGCTCCGGCAGCTCTGCCTCCTGATAAGTGCCATGAATGTACTTCACAGCATCATGCAGCTGGTCGGAAAGCTCCAGTCCCTCGATAGGGTTCACGGTGTAGTCCATACCATGAGCAGTGCTTACCGGCTCCTGTCTGCCCAGCACCATTTCCGGGTGGTCGATAAAATACCGGTTGATGGCAAACCCGTCCTCCGTCTGTCCGGTTTGAGTCCATTCCGGCACGATGTCCAGCGGGCGGTCCCGCTTTTGGAGGAAGATGATGTCCGATACCACCTCGGCACCGGCGTTCTTTTTGAACGCGTCATTGGGCAGACGGATAGCTCCCAGCAGTTCAGCACGCTGGGCAAGATAGCGGCGCACGGTGGAATCCTTGGCGTCCATGGTATATCGAGAGGTCACAAAAGCTACCACACCGCCGGGACGCACCTGATCCAGTGCTTTGGCAAAAAAATAGTTATGAATACTGAAATTCAGCTTGTTGTAGGCTTTGTCGTTGACCTGATACTGACCGAAAGGTACATTGCCGATGGCAAGGTCAAAGAAGTCACGCCTATCGGTGGTCTCAAAGCCGCCTACTGTGATGTCCGCCTTGGGATAGAGCTGCTTTGCGATGCGCCCGGAAACAGGGTCCAGCTCCACGCCGTACAGACGGCTGTTTCGCATTTTCTCCGGCAGCATACCAAAGAAATTGCCCACACCCATAGACGGCTCCAGAATATTTCCGGTCTCAAATCCCATACGGTCCACCGCTTCATAGATGGCCTGAATGACCGTAGGGCTGGTGTAATGGGCGTTGAGGGTAGAGCTTCTGGCGGCGGCATATTCCTCCGGGGTCAGCAGTTCTTTTAGCTGGGCATACTCTAAAGCCCATACCGGTTTCTCCGGGTCAAACGCATCAGAGAGACCGCCCCAGCCCACATATCGAGAAAGAACCTCCTGCTGTTCGGGGCTTGCCTGCTGTCCGGCAGCTTCCAGCTCTTTCAGCAAACGAATCGCATTGACATTTGCCTGGAACTTGGCTTTCGGACCGCCTTCGCCCAAATGCTCATCGGTAATGCGGAAGTTTTTTGCATTGCGGCGCAGGTTAGCCTTGTATTCCTCATAGGAGGCTTCCTCGGCAGCTTTGGCATTGGGGAAGGTCTGCCACTGGCCATTGACCTGAATGGAAACCGGGTGTTCGTCCAGCACTTCCTCAAAGGTTTTCTCCGGCTCTGTCACAGGCGCTGGTGGCTCCGGCTCCTCGATATGCAGTCGTTCCACCACCACATCATAAGGCAGATTGTTCTTATCGCCCGGATAGACGGCCATGGTCTCGGAATGGAAGGTCGGGGATTCGGTAGCCGGTTGGGGCTGTTCCTGTCCAAAACCGTCCTGCTGACGGGCATACATCCCGCGCAGCAAAGGCGCAACCTCATCCCAGCGGAAATACAGCATAGCCAGACGCTTTTCCTCTGCATCCATGACTTCCAGTTCTATGCCCTGTGCCGTGGTACGGTAATCGGCAATATCGCCGGTCTCCAGATTCAGTGTCTCGATCTCACCGGAATAGGCTCTGCTCAGCCAGTAGGCGATCTCGCTGTTGCTCCTGCCGGATTGCAGCAGCGTGGAAATCTGCTTTTTATCCGCTTCATCCATCAGTCCATGAGCCAATACATCCCGCAAGTCCTGATCTGCCTTGTCCGGGTCAATAGGAAGAAACTCGGTATAGTAAGCATTGCGGCGGTCTGCCCGAAGCAGCTGCTCGAACTGTTCTTTGCGCTCTGCCCGGTAGATGGGATATACCATCCCGGTGGGCAGAAGCTGTACGGTGTCCTCCCGCAGCTCGGTGATCTGATAGGCGTCATCCTCGATATACACGGTATCGCCCACGGCATAGACCGGGGCGGCTGGGTCATAGGAGGTTCTTTGCGGAATTGGGCGGCGAACTGCGTCATATTCCTCATCGGAAATGGAAACTTCGGAAGTCTGCTCTGTCTCGGCATCTGCGATCTGCCCTACATCCGACACCACCTGTTGGATAAATGGGTCATTGTCCAGTTTTTCCGGGTCTGCCACCTGTCCGTTGACAATCCCTCTTTCCTCCAGGGCTTCCCGGATGGCGATGGGGTCGATGTTGTCAAAACGTTCCTGTTCTTCTTCGGTATAGAACCGGTCCTCCTGAATCAGCTGGGCAAGCCTGCGCTGTACCTTCGGCCAGGGCAGCTGCGTTTCCTCCGGGCTTCCGGCACGGACAACGAACGGGATGTTGCTGCCACTGTATTCCTGAGCCAGCCATGCAGCGGTATCTTTCTCTCTTGCATGGTCTTTCATATAACGGACGACAGCATGTTTACTCTCGATATTGCCGTTCCATGCACAAATGGCAGTATCAATATCTTCCTGAGAAAGAGGGCGCAGAAGTTCATGGAGCTTTGGATAGGTTTCGTCGATCACTTCCCGGTGCAGACGCTGGCGGAACTCCGGCACATCCGAATAGAGTCGGATCAGCTCCATATCCTTAGAACCAAGAACCGCACGGCGCACAGCGGCATTGCCCTCGATGACAGCATTTTCACGGTCAGAATGACCGCAGGCATTGCGGTATGCGGCATCCTCGGAAATGGCGGCAGTCACCACAGGCTTATACTGCTCAAACTGCTCCCGAAGGGTAGGCTTTGGCGTTTCTTCCTCTATCTCCGGCTGCTGGGCTTGAATGGCATCTTCTTCTGCCAGTTCCTTTTCAGCCTGGATCTTGTCATACTGCGCCTGTTCCTGTTCGGTAAGATAGCGGCCTTTCTGGACAAGAGAGGTAATGCGCTTGGCAACCTTTTCCCAGTTCAAGTGAACATCCGGGCAGTCCTGCTTTTTATAGTGCAGTCCTTTCCCATCGTGATCTTCGCCGCTGTGTGTTGCGCCGGACAGGGCATGAGAGCGTCCGCCAATGCCATACTCGTCTTTGAGGAATCTCACTTTCTCCTTATCCGTATGGTTTGCCATGAAGAACGCATAGATACGGCCTTTTCCTCCGGCGAAACTGCTTCCGCCGGTCATGGCGGCGTCGATCTCATCCTCGGTAATGAAGTGCTGGACGGTTGCCACTTGAGAAAGGTCCGAAGAAAAAGTCCTGCGGGGCAGGTCAAGGTCCTTCAGGTTCTCCCAGATCTCCCTCGGTCTATGATAGTGAAAACGCAACAGGTCACGGTCCTGCTGATAGGCAGTCCAGAAGGCAGCGTATTCTTCCTTGAGGGTCTGGCGGAAAGCCGGTTCACTCAGCTGCTCCATCAGGCGGCGGGTCTCCTCCGGGAAACCATTGCCTTTGATTTCTGACAGGCAGGACAAATATCCGGCTTCTCTGGCGTCCTCACTGAGATCGTGATATAGGTTCCAGAGCTTTTCTGCAAGGAGGGAGCGTTCATAGCCTGCCGCTTCTGCAAGCTCCACATTGGAGGCAAACTGGCCGCTCTCCAAAAGCTCCCCGATACGCTCTGCGGCGCTCTCCCAGGAAATGACCTGGGCAGACCTGTCATAACGGACAGACTTCCCGTGGGAAAGATGGATACCATCCTCGGCATACCATGCGCTCACACTGCCAAGGCCATTGCCGCCGTGGTACAGCGTTTTCAGTATCTCGGCAATCTCAGCGGTGGTTTTCTGCTTTTCAAAGGCTGCAACCACACGCTCCCTTTGACGGTCTGTATTGCCGCCCAAACGCAGCACATGGTCGATGTCATTTTGGGCAAAAGAAAAAGCAGAGGATGTATGCGCTACATTCTCTGCTTCATCTATGGATTGGATCTGTTCCGCTTCGGAGAGGAACAGGTTTAGAGTCAGCTGTTGATAAGCTCCGCCATCAGGATTTCCTCGGCCTGAGCTTTGCAGGTGTTCATCAGCCCCACCCACTTCATGGGATCGCTGGCTTTCAGTTCCTCGGTGGCTCCCGCTTCCTTCGCCAGCTGGGGCATCATCTGCTCCAGTCTGCTCTGGGCGGTCTCGTCGATCTCCAGAAGGTGCGGGTACAGCTTCTCGCTCAGCAACATCTGGTTGTAGAGGATGGGACGATGTTCCTTCAGGTAGGTTTTCCTCATCCTGCCGTACTTGCCCAGGGGTTTCTCCGGCTGCTGGCTCAGCTTCAGGTCGGGAATCAGATAGTCTCCGTTCTGGATATAGGTCATGGGATTGTTCATCTTGTTTGCTCCTTTCTTGGTTGGCTTCGCGCTCTGCATTTCGGACGGTAACGCCGATCTGCCGCAGCACCTGCTGGTTGATCTGGCTGACCGCTGTTCCCAGCGCCCCGATGGTGGACGGGGTGTTGAAATCAAAGATTGCCATGAAATCTTCGTGGTCGAAGTAGCGTTCCGGCTCCAGTCCGCAGCGGGACATCAAAGCGTAAGTGATACTGACGGTGGCTGCTGCCTTGAACTGTACTCCGATGTTAAACTCATCATATTCCTCCAAAAAGGAACCGTCAACGATATAGAAGAAGTCCTGCTGATGCTCCGTCCAGTATTCCTCAGCCAGTTTTCCGGCTACCTCGGTGAGCTGTCCGGCAAGGTCATCACCGGAAACATCATAGGTGCGCTCAAGCATGGCCTGCACCGAATCCAAATGGCGCTCCTCCAGCTGCCACAGCCAGGGAGTGCGGGAATGTTCACGGGTTCCGGTGTCGGAAATATCAAAAACATAGCGCAGGCGGGGTCTGTCCCCGGAATCGTCCACCAGAGCGATCCCCTTGGAACCGCGCCTTACATACCGGCCCATCTTTTCATTCCACAAATCGTACTCCGCACAGGCGGTGGCGTCCGGTCGCTGGGCGTAGATCATCAGCTGCTCATGGAACGGGTACTTGTAAAGGCGGGAAGCAGTGGTGAGAAACCCTGCCCATTCCTGCCAGCTCCCCGTGAGCTGCGTTGTTACCTTCTCCGCCATCTGTGCATATAGTTCAGCTTTGGTTGGCATAGTGTTCTGTCCTCCTTTCAGTTTTGGGGTAAAAAGGTGGGGTGGCATATTGCCACCCCATCCCTGCGATTATGGTGTTTACTGGTCAAAATCCGGATACAACTCCAGCTCGGCAAACTCGGCATCACTCATGGCCTGGAGCTTGCCCAGTGCGCTGTCTGTCAACTCCCGCAGCTCGGTTTCCTCCGGGGCCAGCTCGCCGCGCATCTCACGCAGGCTGTCGATCAGTCCGGTGCGGCTGCCGGTATTGTAAATGCACATCAGGTTCATTTCCTCAAAAGTAAAGTTTCCCATATCAAATCTCCCTTTCCGCACTCTTTTTGGGCGCTGTCTTTTTGTGTTCTGCCTTGGGCTGGCTTTTCAGCTGCTCCATGACGGACTTTTTCTTTTCCCGTTCCTTCCGATGAACGGCATCAGCCAAGTCCATCAGGGAAATGGGCTGACCGCTTCGGGCCTGCTGTTCCAGCTCTGCCACCGTAGGCTCTTTTGCGCCATTGTTGATGATACCGTCGATCATGCCGTAATCGTCCTCCACGGCCATCTCCGCATTTTTCAGCGGATTTTCCGGCAGGAATCCGGGGATCTGGGTAAAACCAACACTGTCACAGTAATGACAGGATACCTTACCGTCCTGTCTGATCGCAACGATGTCGCTGACGCTCATGGAGGGAGTGTGAAAGTCCACGGGCTTTTCCAGATTGAATTGCTGATAGAGTTTTTCCAGCTGCTCCGGCACAGTGCCAGACTCCCTCAGAGGAGCTGTGTAAATGAGGTCATAATTGCTGCGGTCTATGGAAATGTCATGGGACTTTAACCAATCCAGATTCATAAAGCGCACATTCTGCGGATCGTCACGACTTACCTGATAGATGGCAAAGCAATCTCTGTTCTGGGATAGAAATGCCTGTTCGCGTTCCTGCTGATGTTCCTGACGCTCCATGACCTTTTCGTGGAACTGAGGGCTTTTCTCCCATTCCTCATGGTCCACACCGAAAAGACCGCCATGATCCATGATTTCCTGCGGGTCAAACACCATGCTCTCCGTATTGTCCTCATGCAGCACATAGACGGTCAAACCGGCGGCATCCAGTTCCAGCGCCCGTTCTCTGGTAACAGGGAGCATCCCATCATAGGAGTAGCCATATTCCTGCATATCCGGTGTGGAGACCTGCTCATCCGGCATGGGGTATTCATCCAGTGCCTGCTCCTGTGCTTCCGGCAGCTGGGAAGAAGCAGCCATCTGACTGACCTCTGCCTGCATCTGCTGATAGGCAGCTTCCTGCAAGGTCTCAATCATGGACAACGGTGCGTATTTTACCGAGTCTCTGCCCAAATCGTTGTCATCACAAATCTGGAGAACTGCCTTCATGCGGGAAAGCTCCGGCATATCCAGCTGACCACCATCCAGCTCTTTCATGGATGCGGCATCGTAAAGGGTGTAGTCCCATCCGCTGTCACAGGGCTGGATATGAAGATAGGTGGCATCGTCGATCAGAAACAAAGCCTCCTGCTGATTGGCGTCCGCCCCCAGCACTTCCATTTCCGGCATGGCCGCAGCCAGTTCCTTTACCGCTTTCTGTACCAGCGGATTGTCACGGTAATAGTCGATTGCCTGGATGGTGTCCAGGTCAATGGTCTGCCCGGTCAAAATCGGAAAAGGTCCTTCATAGTCGCTTCCGTCTTTCAGCTCAAAACCAATGCCCTTGATCCCGTTCATTCGCTCTGCCGGAATCTCCTGATAAATGCGAATTGCTTCCTCCAAAGACAGGTTATCGTGGTATTCTCCGAGGTTTGGAAACTCCATACACTCTGCTGCATAATAACAAATGGTTTCTTCCTTACTTACCGCTTCTCCGGCAGGGGTAAGGTCATACTCCTGAATTTCTTCCGGTGAGAGTTTTTCCAGGTATTCCACATAACCAAATGCCTGTACCTTTCCATCCTCGTAGTTTTCCAGTGTTGATGTGAAATGTACCTTGCAGCCCTCTTGGAAGGGATAAACACCCGCATCAGCCGCCGCCTTTGTGATGTAATATCGAAAGGTTTCGGACTCTTTTTGTATTTCCGAGGTGGCAGTGGTCATTTCTTCTTTGGGGTGCAAATCAATCCCACGCTCTTTGCAGATTTCCTTATAGTGGCGCTCAATGTCAGAGATCAAAGTGCCGGAGGTCTTATTGATGGTCTCCAAACTGGCTCTCAGCTCTTTCAGTTCCTTGCCCTGACTCCAGCTTGCAATATAGCCGAAGCTGTTTTCTCCGGTCTCAATGCCAAAATATTTGCAGACCGCATAGGAGATGCTTTCAGCCTCCACTTCCTCCGTGTGGCGGTCTTTCCTCTGTTCTTGCAAAAACTGGGTGAGGGTAGAAAAGCCGCCAACAAAATTCAGCCCTTCTTCCTCGGTCAGCATCAGGCGTCCATCTTCCGCCAGCTCCAGCGGCTCTGTCAGCAGAACGGAACCTGCATGGTTTACAACCACTTGTTCTTCTACACAGACCGGCTCTCCGGGGTCGTAGTCAGAACCGCGCAGGTCATAGCAATAAACGCCCTCCGGCAGATTATCACGGACAATCCGCCCATTGGAGAACAGACCGGGTTTATCAAACAGCTCGATCTCCTGATATTGCTCGTCATTGGCAATCTGAATCTTTTTCTGATTGTGGAGCTTGCTGTGGGCAATCTCGTGTACTGTGGCCGAAACCGTCTGCACCTCACTCATGCCCTGACGAATGGCGATTTTCTGATGATCGGCAGAAAAATAGCCGTCCGTATCGGCGGCCATTGCTTCAAAAGTAATCGGCACCGGTGCGCTGCGGCGCAGGGCCTCCATGAATGCCTCATAATTTGGCACATTGCCGGAAAGGGAGGAAGCAAGCTCCGGCAAAGGTTTCCCGTCGGTCTGGCTCACATCAAAGACCTTGACCGGGCGAAACATGGGGATCTCGATTTCTTTTTCCTCTGTAACGATCTTTCCGTCTTTATCCAAAATCGGAGCCTTGGTATCCGGGTCCAGCTTCTGCTCCTCGATTTTCTTCTTATACGGTGTGGGAGCGATGATGGTAATGCCATGCTCGCCCTTTTTTACATGACGCTCAAACTGGTCTTTCCACTTATTGTATCCGGCTACCAAAGTGGCGTCCGGCTTCTGCATATAGATGAGCATGGTGTTGTTTACCGAATAGCGGTGGAAGCGGGACATGACGGACAGATAGCGCATATACTTTTCACTCTCAAACAGTTCTTTGATGCCCTGCTCGATGCCATCTGTGATTTCCCTTAGCCGTTCTCGGTTGGTGGGTTTGTTCTCAGCCATGATTTTCAATCTCCTTTCCAAGTGTGTGATTTCTGCTGTGTGTTCTGCAATCCATGCCTTTTGTTCTTCTTCACTTTCATAAAGAAAAAGGTCCAGCAGGTACTCTACATAGGGTTTCTTCTGGATTGCTTCCACAAAGCGGGGGTGCGGTTCTTCCTCCGGTGTCCTGGGAGAACGGTCGGCTTCCCATTTTTTCAACAGATAGTAGTAATCGGACAGTACACGGTAACAGCGCTGTCGATCCTCCCGAAACTTCTGTGCCTCGGTTTTTTGCCGGACATATCTCCTGCGGGGCGGGGCCTGACTGTCATAGATCAGGCCAAAGTCCTGTGCCAGTTTCTCCGCCGCTTCTTTTGGGGAGAGGTCAAAGAGCTTTGCGGTAAAGTCGATCACATCCCCATCTTCACCGCAGCCAAAGCAGTGGAATCGCTGATCTACCTTCATGCTGGGGTTCTTATCATCGTGAAAAGGACAGCAGGCCATGCCATTTCGCCTGACTTTTATCCCATAAAACTCTGCCGCTTCTCTGGTGCTGACCGACTGCTTGACTGCTTCAAATACATTCTCTGCCATGTGCCTTTAACTGCCGGACTTTTTCACAGGGGGCTGGTATCCGGCGGCTTTCGCACGCTCACTGGCAGCTTTGCGACGCTCGGCGCTGTATGGCTCCCGGACTGATACACACCGCTTGGGGACGGTAAAGTTATGGGCGTCCTTTCGGGTGATCTGGTCGGGGTGCTTTTTTGCCAGCAGTTCCAGCTTCTCCATCAGACGGGGATCGTGGGTGTAGACCTCAGCCATTGGTTCTGCCTGGTTATAGAGGAGAATGGTTTCCCGTTCCACTAAAGAGAGCTTCATCGGCTGCCTCCTTTCCGCTGGTCAAATTCCAGCTTGAAGTTGGCATACTGTCCATCGTCCTCCAAAACCACAGTGGCATCGTAGGTCTTGCCGGTTTTCTCCGAATATAACCCCGTCACACGGACACGGCCATCGTTCAGCAGCGCAGACACCACAGCCTTGGTCGGCTGTTTTTTCTTGGCAGCCCACCATTTGTTGTTTTTCCAGATTGCAAATTTGCAAGAATCATTCTGACAGAAGAAGCCTTTTTGCAGTTCTGCAACTTCACCGCCGCAGCGAGGGCATTTGCCCACCACCTCACGGGGCGGAGTGAACAGGTACTCAGTTCCCTTGATGACCTGATAAGTTCCCACCAGGTCTTTCAGCATGGTGCTGATCCCGTCCAAAAACTCCTCTGGGGCAAGCTGCCCGCGCTCGATCTCGCCCAGTCGGTACTCCCACTCGGCAGTCAGAAGCGGCGATTGCAGTTGTTCCGGCAGAACGGTGATCAGGGAAACTGCATCGTGGGAAGGGAGAAGCTGCACCGTTTTCCTGCTCTTTTTTCGTTCCAGAAAACCGGCAGATACCAGCTTTTCCAAAATACCGGCACGGGTGGCCGGTGTCCCCAGACCTTTTCGCTCGGCATCCTCCGGCATATCCTCTTTTCCGGCAGTCTCCATCGCGGACAATAGGGTGTCCTCCGTAAAGTGCTGAGGCGGACTGCTTTTGCCTTCTTTGACGATTGCCGCAGAAACCGAAAGGGTCTGTCCTTCGGTCAGCTCCGGCAGGGCTTTCTCTGCGCCCTCTTTTTTCGGCTCTGCATCCTTCATTTTGGCACGGTAAGCGTCCTCCAGTGCTTTCCATCCGGGGTGCTTCACCGTTTTTCCTTTTGTGGTAAACTCCCCACCGGCACACGCTGCAATCACAACGGTTTCCGAATAGATATGGGGCTGGGCTACGGCGCACAGCAGACGCAGGGCCACCAGCTCCAGCACCGCTTTTTCTCCCGCAGGAAGGGCAGAAAGGTCTGCATCCTTGAGATTTCTGGTAGGGATTACTGCGTGGTGGTCGGTTACTTTCTTATCGTTGATGACCGTCTGCGGATCACAGGTAATGGCGATCCCTTTGCGAAACGGCATAGCACTGGCAACCAGATTCACCAGCACCGGCAGGCTGTCTGCCATATCACCAGTCAGATAGCGGCTGTCAGTACGGGGATAGGTGCAGAGCTTCTTTTCATACAGGCTTTGCAGATAGTCCAAGGTCTGCTGGGCTGTAAATCCAAGCAGGCGGTTGGCGTCTCTTTGCAGAGTAGTCAGGTCATAGAGGGCAGGCGGCTTTTCGGACTTTTCCTTGCACTCCACCTTTTTGATTGTGACAGCTGCACCCTGGCAGGCTTCTTTCAGCTGTTCTGCGCTTGCTCGGTCACTTATGCGCTCCCCGGATACGGTAAGACCGGGCAGCTCCAGCGCCACGGTATAAAAGGGAACCGGCTTAAAGGTGTCGATCTCAGCCTCTCGCTGGACAATGAGCGCCAGCGTTGGAGACATCACGCGCCCGATGTTGAGGGTGCGGTGGTACAGCACGGAAAAAAGCCTTGTCGCATTGATCCCCACCAGCCAGTCGGCCTTGGCACGGCAGAGGGCAGCATCCCGAAGTCCGTCATAGTCCGCACCGGGGCGCAGGTTTGCAAAGCCTTCCCTTATGGCGGAGTCCTCCATCGAAGAAATCCAGAGCCTTTTCATAGGCTTTTGACAGTCTGCCAGCTCATAGACGCTGCGGAAGATCAGCTCACCCTCGCGTCCGGCATCGCAGGCATTTACCACCTCCGTCACATCCGGGGCATTCATCAGCTTTTTGAGAATATCAAACTGCTTTTTCTTATCCTTTCCCACTACCATCTGCCAATGTTCCGGCAGGATAGGCAGGTCATCATATCGCCACTTGGCATACTTGGGGTCATAGCTGTCTGCATCCGCAAGACCGGCCAGATGGCCCACGCACCAGCTGACACGCCAGCCGTTACCCTCCAGATACCCGTCCTTACGAGCAGTTGCACCGATTACCGCAGCCAGACTTTGTGCAACCGATGGTTTTTCAGCGATTACCAGTTTATATCTCATCATCTTCAGCCTCCCATTCTTCCCGCACAGGCGTGTGCAGTTTTTTCTCTATGCTGTTTTCCTCATCCAGTAGCAGGTTATAACCAAACCGGTAGTCATAGCGGTACAGTTTCCCCAGCAGGTCATTGATGATGATACGGCAAGCCAAAATGACACGGGTTTTATCCACCTGCATCAGCTGGTAGCGTTGATAATTGCTGTAATATTCTTCGTGACGGCGGGTATTGCAGGCGGCATCTTCAAGTAAACTATCTACTGCATCCTGACAACCATCTTCTTTTTCCCCTTCCATGCAGTTCAGAAGTTCCATCATCAAAGGAAAGCTCTGTTCATCCATAGGAGCTTCTGCTGCAAGAAAACCGATCAAAGCGGATAAGAGCAGCCGAGCCGCCGTCTGTTCTTGTTCCGTCAGCACGGCCATTGTTTTCTCCGCATTTGGCAGGATCTTTTCTTCCACAAAATCTGCCGCATCGTCGGAACAAAGCTGACGGATAGAATCTATGGACAATGAAACTGTCACGGTATCTAAGGAGAAATCAAAGGGGTCATCTTGCTTTGGCTTTCTCCGAAGTTTGTTTAACATGGTAGAAAGAATGTCGCCGCCAAAATACACGGCGATCACCAGCAGGTCAAAAACAGCAATCAGCTTGATAAATATAATCAGAACACTCATTTTTTTCGTTTCCTTTCTTTGAGCCAGCGTTCCATCTCACGATGGCAGATACCTACGCAGGGACTTCCATAATTCCCGCAGCCATAGCAGGGGTGGCTGTGGGGTAAAGAAGGAGGACGGGAAGTTTCCTTCCCGCCCTCCGGCCTGCGTGTCATCATGCGTTCATAGGGACTGTCTGTGAAACGGGTCATTTCACACTGTCCTCATCATCTTCTTCTGTGCTGCCCCCATCAGCGTCCGGTTCGTCCGACTCCTCATCCTCGGTTTCCCATTCCTCGGAATCTTCCTCGCCATAATCATAATCGTCCAGACTGTCATTGCCCTTGGTCTTAGGCTTGTTCTTAACAAGCTTCAAATAGGCAAATACGCCACAGCCGCCCAGCAGAGCCAGCAAAAGGACTATCGCAGCCGGGTTCAGTCCGGCAGGCTTCTCTTTTTCCGGCTCCGGTGTTTCTGCCGGAGGTTCCGGTGCTTTGCCCGTACATTTACTCTTATCAGTTACACAGACCGGGCAGGCCGTATTGACTGCCCCTGCTTCACATTTTGCCGTGCAGCTGCATACCGCAGGCGGCTCCTCTTTTGCTTTTCCATCTTCCATCAGTGCCATCAAATCCGCTTCATCCACCTGATTCAGAAAGTGAACAGCAGTCTTTTTATCCTCATTCGCCCTGTCAATCAGGATGTAAAAGTAATTTCCAGCTTTGGTCGTAACAGTAATAAGCTGCTTATTGCCTCCAAAATCATCCACCAGTGCCGCATTCCCCTCCGGTGTAAGTGCCGGTGCTGGTTCTGTTTCTTCCACAGTAACATTGCTGTCATTGGTAGAATCCTCTGCCGGTGCCGCCGGAGCCTGTTCTGACCCCTGTGCAAAAGCAGGGATCGTAAAGCCAAATGCCACAACCATTGTCAGGCAAAGGGCGGAAAGTGTTCGGAGCAATCGTTTATTCCTCATAGCTGTTTTCCTCCTGTTCGTTGTTGTCATCAGCCAAACTGCCGGGGACTGTGCCGCCGGACAGCATGGCGCTCAACTGGGTCGGGGTCATACGCAGGGCGCGCACCATCTGGACGATCTCCAGATTTTCTGCCTCGGTTTTCTGTGCTTCCAGCGCCTTGAGCTTTTCCTGATACTCTGCGATCTTCTCGCGGACCTTTGTAATCTCCTGGTCAATGCGCTCAATTTTGTTCTTTGCCATCGTCTATCACTCCTTCTTAAAAATCTCTGTTACCAGTTCATCAGGCCGTAGCCCTTAATACTTTGATAATTCAGGTCATAACTTTTGATCTTGCAGGCATCGCCGGAATTTCCCTCCACGGTATAAACACGGCTGCCATCCGTACCGATCACGATACCTACATGGTCTGCTGTCCCATCCAAATCCCAGTCAAAGAAAATTGCATCTCCGGGAGCCAGATTGTTATAGCCTCTTGCACCCCATTGTCCATGAGACTGGAACCACGGAACGCCCTGCCACTCACAGCCTGCAAAGCGCGGTTCACTTTTTCCAGCCTGGTTATAACACCAGGATACAAAGCAGGCGCACCACTCCACGCGGCTGTCAAAGCCATACCAGCTCCAATAAGGATAGCCGCCCACATTGCCGACCTGACGCTTGGCCAGCTCCACCAACTGCGGATTTCCGGGACGGGTTCCATTTACAAACTGTACACCGGTCAAGTCCTCGGAATTGCTCATGTCAGGGGAACCACCGCCAAACAACAGCGGCTTATTGCCCATGGTCTGCCGGTAAACCTGATACATTTCCATCTGCTCCGGGGTCAGTAACTCCGACGCCACAGCGGAAATGGGCTTGCTGGTGAGTTTCACATTCAAAATGTAATACTCATAGGGGACTTCTTCTGAGGTGGTCTCGCCGGTCTCCGGGTCGGTGGAGGTCTCCGTGCGGTAGCGAATCTCCACTTCCTCAGTAAGCGTCAGCTGATACTGTGCTGCAAACACACGCGCCAGCTCTGCCTGAGCGCTCTGCCGGGTGTAGCCTTGCAAGACGGCAGAGAGAAATGCTGCCAGCTCATGAGGGTCATGGCCGATCATACCAAGGTCATAGCGATACTCGTCATACCCTGGGTGACTGCTTTCTATGTTGTCGATTTCCTCCTGCAACTGGGCTTCTCTGGCTGCATAATCTGCCTCCACTGCCAGCATTTCCGGGTCATCCGACGGATAGGTGGTGCCGGAGAGAACGGAACCGATGCTCTGCGCCATCATGGAGCAGGAGGACATGGTATTCATCAGCATACAGGTAATGAGGAACAAAACCCCTGCCATCAGGAAACCCTTCTTGTGGCGCATGACGAATGCCCCTGCCTGCTGTGCCTTTTCTTTTACCGTCCTTGCGGCTTTTCCTGTTTTGGATGCAGCCTGGGCAGTATTTCCAGCAGTCTGACCGGCATGTTTGGCGGCGGCATACTGCTTTTTGATGGCCTGCTTTTGCTGCCAGCGGGAAAGTGGATTGCTGGCAAACTGGGGATTTTCCTGCAAAGATTTCTGGTACAGAACATTTACATTTGCCTTTTCCAGTTGACGCTCTGCCTGGGCTGCTTTGCGGTACGGCTTCAGCTTGTGGCTGCGATAGCCCTCCCGCACCAGATAAGCGCCGGTCTCCACCGCTTCCTCGGACTTGTGGGCGCTTTCCACGCCCACATTGTCCTGTTCTGTTTCCCGGATCTCTTTGTGGAGCTTGCCCGCAACCAGATGGACGGGAGCTTCCTTGACCCCTTGAGAAAGTTTGGAGGGTGGCTTTTTCTTGTCCTCAAAGGTCAGCTTCGAGGTCTTTTTTCCGGTATCCGGGTCAATGACCGTCTGCCTGACCTTTTTCTTTGGGATATTGGCCTGCGCCTTATCTGCTCTGGCCGCAGCTTTCTCCGCTTTACGGATCGGCTTTTCCAGTGCAGGATCAGACCGTTCCTCATCAGTAAAGCGCAGGCGCGGCTCTTTATTCAAACCATTCTCCCAGCATGAGGGAGGACATCATGTAGTGCAGCTCTGCATAAATGGCCATTCCCACAGGATCGTTGAACATACAGCCGGACAGGTAGGCATAAAACTGTGCCACCACATCGGACAGGATCTTCGCTTCGGTTCCTTCCAGAACCAGACCGCCCATGCCTTCCTTGGCACGGATGGCGCTCCAGACCTCTGCCAGACGGAGAAGCCCCACCTGACCGGTCTCATTCAGTTCGGCTGCCTGATCTGCCGCCGTGCGGCACTCACTTACCGCATCGGCCATGACCGTAAGCAGCTGGCTGCGCTGGGCATTTACCGCCCTGTCAAAAAACATCAGCGGGTTTTTATTCAAAATGTTGGGGTTCATCATCATTCATCCTCCTTCTTTTTCAGTTCCTGGGGTTTGGTGGTCATAATGCGGTAAAGTTCGGTGTTCTTCGGGAAGTGGTCTACAAACGGCAGGATCGTGGAGCCATAGAACAGCAGGCCCTCGCCCTCACCGGAGTGGGTCACATAGCTAAGCTGGTGCGTGGAAATGCCCAGCTGCTTGGCGAGAATCTGACGGTCTCCGCCTGCCTGGTTGAGCATATACACGAAGTCCGAGTTTTCAAAGATGTTCTCTACCTCGCGGCTGCTCAAAAGGTCTTTGACATTCTGGGTGATACCTGTCGGAATACCGCCCCATTTGCGGAATCGCTTCCAGATTTCCACCGTATAAGCGGCGGTCTGCTCCTCCTTCAAAAGCAGGTGCATCTCGTCGATGTAGTAACGGGTGGACTTGTGGGCGGCACGGTTGATGGTAACGCGGTTCCACACCTGATCCTGTACCACCAGCATACCGATTTTTTTAAGCTGCTTGCCCAGTTCCTTGATGTCATAGCAGACAATCCGGTTATCAATGTCCACATTGCTCTGATGATTGAACACATTCAAAGAACCCGTTACATAGATTTCCAATGCCGTTGCAATGTACTGAGCTTCTTTTTCTTCCTGCTCCCGCAACAGGTTATAAAGGTCCTCCAAAATCGGCATATTCTCTGGCTTTGGGTCATTGAGATATTCGTTGTAAACCAGCCGTACACAACGGTCAATAATGGTTTTCTGCACCGGCTGCAAGCCCTCCTTACCGCCCACGATCAGCTCACACAAGCTGAGGATAAAGTCAGACTTGAGTGACAGCGGGCTTTCATCATCCGAATAGTCCAGATTCAGATCCATCGGATTGATATAGTTGGTTGAAGTAGGTGAGATCTTGATGACCTGCCCATGCAGACGCTCAACAAGAGGTGCGTACTCCGCTTCCGGGTCACAGATAATGACATCATCACTGGTAAGCAAAAAGCAGTTGGCGATTTCTCGTTTTGCGCTGAAGGACTTACCGGAACCCGGCGTACCCAAAATCAAGCCGTTGGGGTTTTTCAGCAGCTTTCGATCCACCATGATGAGGTTGTTGGACAGGGCGTTGATGCCGTAGTACAGAGCCTCTTTGCCGTTCTGGAATAATTCCTGTGTGGTGAACGGTACAAAGATAGCCGTAGAACTGGTGGTCAGTCCTCGCTGGATCTCAATCTGATTGAGTCCCAGGGGCAGACAGCTCATCAGCCCTTCTTCCTGCTGGAAGTCCAGCCTGGTCAGCTGACAGTTATACTTCTGGGCAATAGAGCCTGCCTGAAAGATGTTGTTGCCAAGCTGACGGGGATTGTCCGCTGTGTTCAGCACCAGAAAGGTCAAAAGGAACATTCTCTCGTTGCGGCTCTGCAAATCCTGCAAGAGTTTTTTCGCTTCACTGCCGTAGGTAGCAAGGTCAGATGGAATGATGTCCATGTCGTATCCGGCACGGACTGCTTTTTTCTGTTCCTCGATCTTGCTGCGGTCCAGGTCGGTAATCTTTCGCTTTACCGTTTTGATGGCTTTCACCTGATCCACCGACTGAATGTGCATACTCACAATGAGCGAGCTTTCCATATCCAGAAAATCAGCCAGCAAACGGTCATTCAGTTCCGGTGCGAGAATCTGCAAAAAAGAAACAGTCCCGTATTTCTTACCCATACGGAACTGCTTGCCGGTGCGGAACTCAAAGGAGCTTGGTGCAATAAAATCCTTTGTGGACAGACCGGAAGGAGCCAGCCAGTCCCATTCAAACTGAAACGGGAGTTGTTCATCCATGTGGAATACCGCATGAAGCTGAAAAAGCCTTTCTTTACCGTCCAGCGTTCTGGCAGCTACACCAAGACGCTTGAAGTTATTAAGTATATCGGTCTCAATACGCTCCAGACGGGGCTTGGCGGCTTTGATGCTGTCCGCGTCGATACCAAAGGTCAGGTATTTGGTCTTGATGAGACCGTTGTTACCTCTGGCCAGCTGATTTTGCAGCATTGTGGTGTATTCCTCGCGGATACTGTCAAAGGCGTCCCTCTGGGGCGGGATGGAAATGGAGTTAGCAAAGGTCTCCTCCGATGCCGCAAGGTTCAAAAAAGACAGCTGGAAATGAATCGAGCTGTCAAAATAATTGAGGAAATCACACCACCCCTCAAAGATTGCCGTCTTATCTTCGTTTTGGGAGAGCTGATAGTTGATGTCCTGAAACTGGATGGTCTTTGTGTAGTGGCTGTCCGATACGCGGCAGATTCCGTCCGGCCACATCCGTTCATAAGGGATACTGTCCTGCGCAGATTTTCCTTTTTTGTCCGTGCGGTTAGCGCGGGCAATGGCCGCTTCGATCTGCTTCTTATCGGCGCGGGACAGCTTTTTCTTTGTCTTTACCGGCTGCACAGTTTTTTCCTCGGTTTTTCCGAACATCCGATGCAGCCATTTTTTTATTGCGGTGAACAATGTCATACACCTCCTTATCGAGCATTTCCTGCCGCTTTAATACGGCATAAAAGTTATTGGTCTGGTAGGGACGCTGCTTGGGACGGATCACAGCTACTTTGAGAATGTTGCCCACGATCTTTTCCAGGGGCTGTCCATGCTTTTCGTACATAGCCAGCATAAAGAAGGGCAGCATAACCAGCATCATACACATAGCCGCTACACTGTTTCCGGTAGGTTTTCTGAGCAAAAAGAAAAGCGGTACGCCAATAAGCGCTCCGCCCGTGAAGCAGATAAGCTGCCGCTTGGTCAGATTGAACATGACCTTTGTTTTGACTTTTGTTAAGTCCTTGGGTACGGGTACATAAGCCAATGTGGAAACCTCCTTCCGTTTTAGTGCGCCTGAAAGACTGATTTGGCGAGACTGCCGGTTTTGAACAGCGTAAAACATAGCAGTACGGTGTAGCCCACGCAGCTCCAGATTGCCATGATGATGTCATCTTCCAGAGCGATGTTCTGCACCAGCACAGCATAAATTGCCACGCAGACGATAATGAGAAACGCCTGAAAGCCCAGTGCCAGCAGGGATCGGAGGTAATTCTGTCCCATACCGCCCCATTCTTTGCCCATCATTGCAGCCATTGGAACGGGAGCCACCGAAGTTACAAGGTAGATCTCGATCATACGGCCATAAATAACGATAAAGATACAGATATACAACGCCCACATGGTAATGCCAATAAAGAGGGATTGGAACCACAGTCCGAACAGCGGTCCCAAATCCATTTCCATCAGCCTCGGTTCCAGATCGGTCATAACTGAGGAAATGTCAATGGACGCATCCGAATTGATAATCCCTGCCGCCTGCGCCACCACGCTCTGCGCCATATCAAAGACGCCCATCACGATATTCCATGTGTTTGTGACAATGAGGATGGCGGCAGCTGATTTGAACACCCACTTGAAAATCATCCAGGTATCCACATCATGCAGGTTGTTCTTGTCTGCAATCATCTGGATCAGGTCTACGGTCATCACGATAGCCAGGATCACACCTGCAATCGGCACCATGATGGAGTTTGACAGATTCTCAATCATATTGAAAATACTGCCATTCCATCCCTGTGGGGTCTGTCCTACCTGTACGGATATATCCGCGACCTGTTGGTTTACGCTGTCAAACATCCCCGAAAGGTTGCTCATAATACCGCCCACCAGCATTTCTTTCAGCCAATTTGTCAGGGCTTCAAGTAAGAAATCCATACGGTGTCAACCTCCTTTCCGCCGCCCCCGCAGAACTGCGGGAGCGGCAAGGATTTCATGCAGGAACGCTTAGACAGAGAACAGCCCGGAGAGCAGAGGTACAAGGACCATGCCGACTACGGCTACACCAGCGCCGGCCATGAGCTGCTTCATGCCCTGGCTTTTTGCGCCCGGATTATCATTTCCGTAGCCCTCCAAGAGATTGATAACGCCCCAAATGCCAAGTCCTGCTCCAAGAGCGATAACCAAAGTCTGTAATACGCCGATTGCGCTGTTGAAAAATTCCATAAAACTCCTTTCTGCCGCAAATGCGGCTTGCCCCATAAAAGGGCATAAAAAACGGCGGTCAGTTTTCAAACTGCCGCGGTCATAAGTCCCCGCGCTGCCTATGTGTCTGCCGCGCGGCGGTATTCAGTTGTCAGTGTGGGCGATAGGAATTTTTGTAGGGGCGCGTATCATGCAAGTTGTCTTTTTCTTTGTTACTGCGTCAATTCCTCCTTTCGCTGCTGCTCATACAGGGCTTCACACCGTTTTACAAATCGCCGGATAGCTGCCTGTCGCTGTTGCTCCCGTCGCTCGGCAATGAAAATAAGCCCGTTTATGGCTTCTGTG
>OHNX01000388.1_pt1 | contig 20514 bp, 22 predicted proteins | sample 1569691 | NCBI WGS metagenome assembly OHNX01 (sample SAMEA3879507, study PRJEB24766) | human gut metagenome | biome: human-associated habitat; feature: feces | place: USA | collected 1985/1987
GACATGATGGAAATGCTCAGCGTGATCAATGCATACTGCTTGACATATTCAATGACCTTGTTCTGCATGGAAGATTCCACATTCGTATCCATAAAATTTACCGTTCAATACTCCTTTTTTGTGTTCCGCAGCCCAAACAGACAGGCTGCACCGGAAATATTGTAACACGGAACGCCCCGGGGTCAAGGGCAAATTCCACACACACCGTCTTTTACGGGTGAAAACTGTCAACTCCACCAAAATTCTCCCTCAAATTTCAGCGGTTCTCCCATCGGGAACTGTTCCCTCACCTGTCTCAGCTGAAACGGCTTGCCAACAAGCTGCGCAATACCTTTGGCTGACACACAAAAGCGGCCCCGGAGAGTTTTTCCTTCTCTCCGGGGCCGCGTTCTGTTCCGGCTCAGCCGAACAGCTTTTTTGTGTTGTGGGTGTAGACCGAGAGCACCAGGCCCACACAGATGTACAGCATCAGCACCGAGCTGCCGCCCGCCGAGTAGAAGGGCAGGGTGACGCCGATGACCGGCAGCACCCGCAGATTCATGCCCACGTTTACGGCGATCTGCGCCATCAGGGCACCTCCGATACCGGCGCAGATGTAGCTGCCCAGCAGATCTTCGCTGCGGGCACCGGTGGCAAAGGTCTTGATCACCAGCGCCAGCAGAACGCCCAGCACTACGCAGCAGCCCACAAAGCCCGCCACGTTGCCGATCCAGCTGAGGATGAAGTCATTGTGGGCGTTGGGCACGCTGTAATACCTGCCGGTGAATAGACCGTTGCCAAAGATGCCGCCGGAGCCCAGCGCAATCTCGCCGCGCTGCTGCTGGTAGATGATGTTCTTCCATACCGTCTCGCTGGGGGCCCAGCCGGTGGTGTTTTCCGGGTCCAGCACCGCCAGAATGCGGTACCACTGGTACCCCTTGCCGATCTTATCGCTGAAAAAGGCAAAGGCCACCGCCACGGCGGCGCCCGCCGCCGCAAAGGCTGCAAAGATATACTTCCAGCTCAGCCCCGCCGCAAACATCATGCAGCAGCCGATGATGCCGTAGATGATGGCGGTGCCGTCATCGCCCTGCACATGGATGATGGCAATGGGCACCAGCAGATGCAGCAGCAGCTTTGCCAGCTCCTTTGGCTCATTGATGCGGCTGCGCACGTTGTTCAGGTGCATGGCAAAGGTCAGGATAAAGCTGATCTTTGCCAGCTCTGTGGGCTGAAAGGTAAAGCCGCCCAGTTTATACCAGGAGTAGTTGTCGGTATCACCGGCGTTGTAGCCGATGGTCAGCGGGCCGATGGACACGTTGCGGATGACCAGCGTGGGCAGCACCAGACCCCACGTCAGCACAACGTGCACCGGCCACACCTTTACAAGGCTGCGGTAGTCCACGCAGGAGAGCAGCAGCGCAATCACGATGCCAATGGCGGCAGCGCCCGCCTGCACCAGCGCCCGGCGGTAGTCGCCAATGCCGATGATGGCACCGGTCACCTCGTCGGTGGCAAAGCCATTGCCCTGCTTGGCTGCCCAAGAGGACAGTGCCAGCACCGCCATCACGCTGCTGAAAATGCACAGCAGCAGATACATCTTATCGGTGCGCTTAAAATATTGTCGAATGCTATCCAAAGAAAGCACCGCCTTTCGTCAGAACAATCTGCCGGGGCGTGCCTGTGTACAGGCGATAAAAACCCAGCATACTGCTATTATACACAAACCTTTGCGCCAATGCAATGCGCCGGGTGTGACGGAATGGTAAAACATTGCCGGGGTGCTTGACAAAGCCCCGGTTGCATCCTACAATGAACCTGTGGGCGCAGCCTTGCGCACAACAGCCCCGGCGGTGTGCCGGGGGAGAGGAACGGAAAAGAAGAAATGGAACATACGTTTTATCGCCGTCTGTTCAGCGCGGTGTGCGCCATTGCGCTGGCCTTTACGGCAGTGTGCCCGGCAATGGCCGCCGCGCCGGAGGAAACCACCGGCACCCCCCAGACCCTGACCGCTTCCGAGGTAAAGGAGATGCAGCAGACAGATGCCGCCGTCACCGCCCTGACAGACAGCGCCGCCTACGCCGGAATGTCGGAGGAAGAGCGTCAGGTGGCTGCGCTGGCGCAGCTGGACGAACTGGCGGCGCAGGGGCTTGTGAAAAAAGACAGCATCTATGTGGATGCGAAAAACGGCATGGTAAGCTTTACTTACAGCTGCGGCGCACTGGGCGGTATTCTGCTCACCGATACCGAGAGCGAGGCGGACGCCGCCCTGCCCGGGCCGGAGATGGAGGATGCGCCCGCCCTGCTCGCTGCCGAGAACGGCACGGTGGGCAATGCGGTCATCTACTATGCCTTTGATAATGGCGTCAACAGTAACCGCTACCCCTACTATTCTTATATGAAGAACTACTGGAACGGCTATGGGCTGGACACCCATTTGGACATGATGGTGACTGTCTCCGACCTGAAGCGGATGGCAGACTACGACCTTGCCGTCCTCAGCGCCCACGGCGCGTACTATACCTATGAGTACGGCTGGCTGTGGAAAAAGCAGGCCACCGCGCCCATCATCCTGCTGCTGGAAAAATCTGATTTCTGGAACGACCTGCGCTACGGCTTGGAGCTGCTCAGCCACCGGGTCATCAAGGTGAACGGCTGCTACGCCGTCACCGGGGACTTTTTCGGCAATGCCTACCGGGGCGGTAAGCTGAACGGCACCATCGTGCTCTCGGAGACCTGCGAGTTCTACGGACGCAGCGGCCATGTGGACACTGCCCTTTCGGACGGGCTGCTCTCCGGCGGGGCAAAGGCCGTGGCAGGCTTTGTGAACAACGTGTACAGCGTGTACTCCCGCAGTATGCTGTGGGCGACCGTGAACCGCATGATCGAGGGCGAGACCTTGCAGCAGGCCATTGATTACGGCCTTGAGGTCTACGGCGAAAACGACATCGTGTGGTATCTCAACCAGAACACCGGACGGCGTCCCCACGCGGCGGCGTCCTATCCCATCATTCAGGGCGACGGCACCGCTCGGCTTACCGCGCCCGGCACGGCAACGAACAGCGCTGCAGAGCAGCAGACCCCTGCCGCCGCCTGACCATTGCACTTTTGTGCGTTTTATATTATACTTAGGGATGGCAGAGTGTCTGCCATCCCTTTTTTGAAACGATGAGGTAACCTTCATGTCAGAATATATCACCCATTCCCGCGCCGAGACGGTGGCGCTGGGCAAGCGGATGGCCGCTGTGCTGGCCCCCGGGGCGCTGATCGCCTTTACCGGCGGTCTGGGCGCGGGCAAGACCGCCTTTACCGAGGGTCTTGCCGCGGGTCTGGGCTGCACCGACCCGGTGTCCAGCCCCACCTTTGCTATCGTGAACTACTACCGGGGCCCGCGCCCGCTGGCGCACTTTGACCTGTACCGCATCTCCACCGAGAACGATCTGTGCGCGGCAGGCTTCTACGATTATCTGGATCAGGGCGCTGTGGTGGCGGCAGAGTGGAGCGAGAACTTTGCCGACCTGCTGGCGCTGGAAAACCCCATCCGGGTGAACATCGAACGTCTGGACGATACCACCCGCAAGATCACCATTGAGGGGGTGACGGTATGAATATTCTGGCCGTGGATACGGCGGGCAAAACCGCCGGTGTGGCTCTGCTGCAGGACGACCGTCTGCTGTACGAGGTATATCTGGACGGCGGCATGACCCACAGCGAAACGCTGATGCCCATGATCGACACCTGCTTAAAGCTGTGCGGGCTGACCTGCGCGGACATCGACCTGTACGCCGTCAACGCAGGCCCGGGCAGCTTTACCGGCCTGCGCATCGGGCTGGCCGCCGTCAAGGGTCTGGCCTTCCCGCGTGAGACGCTGTGTGCTCCGGTGTCTACCTTGGAAGCGCTGGCCGCTGCCCACACCGGCGAGGGCACGGTGCTCTGTGCACTGGACGCCCGCCGCGCACAGGTGTACAGTGCTGCATTTGACCTTGCCACCCACACCCGTCTGCTGGACGATGACGCCCGGGCGGTGACAGATCTGGCGGATTTTGTAGAAAATTGCAAAAAGCCCCTGTTTTTTGTTGGTGATGGCGCGGGTCTGTGCTATAATAAATACAGCAATGTGCCGGGCGTGCTGCAAACACCCCCGGCGCTGCGGGGCGGCCGTGCCGCTGCCGTAGCACTTGTGGCAAAGCAGATGGCCGCAGCCGGGCAGGCTGTGCTGCCGGAGGCGCTGCTGCCGGACTACCACCGTCTCAGTCAGGCGGAGCGGGAGCGGGCGGAGCGTCTGGCTGCCGAAGCCGCAGCAAACAAACAATAAAAGCGGAACTGTGACCACTCACAGGGAAAGGACGTTTTTCCATGGCAAAACCCATCGCACTTGCCGCCGACCACGGCGGATTTGAACTGAAAGAGGCTGTCAAGGCACATCTGGAAGAGCTTGGTCTGGAGTATATCGACTTTGGCACCCACAGCACCGACAGCGTGGACTACCCCGATATGGCTGTGCCCGCTTGTGACGCAGTGGTGAGCGGCCAGTGCGAGAAGGCACTGCTGTTCTGCGGCACCGGTGTGGGCATCAGCATGGCAGCCAACAAGATCAAGGGCATCCGCGCCTGCTGCTGCTCCGACAGCTTCAGCTGCGAGTATACCCGCCGCCACAACGACGCCAACGCCCTGTGCATGGGCGGCCGTGTAGTGGGTGCAGGCCTTGCCTGCCAGCTGGTGGATATCTTCCTGAACACCGAGTTTGAGGGCGGCCGTCATCAGCGCCGCATCGACAAGCTGACCGCACTGGAAAACCGCTGATTGAAATTTTTGTAATTTCACAGAGGAGCTTGCACTGCAAGCTTCTCTGTGAAAAAAAGCTATTTGTGCGCCCACCGGGCGGGCAAGGCCACAGATCAGTACCCGATAGAATGTTCTATATAAATTAAGGAGCGTGTTTTTATGACCCCGATGATCGTTGAACATCCGCTGCTGCAGCACAAGATCAGCCTGCTGCGCAACAAACAGACCGGCACCAAGGAGTTCCGTGACCTCGTTGGCGAGATCGCAACGCTGCTGTGCTACGAGGCTACCCGCGATCTGCCGCTGGAAGAGGTGGAGATCGAAACTCCCATCACCATGGCAAAGACCAAGGTGCTGGCAGGCCGCAAGCTGGCTCTGGTGCCCATCCTGCGCGCCGGCATGGGTATGCTGGACGGCATGCTGACCCTGCTGCCCGCTGCCAAGGTCGGCTTCATCGGCCTGTACCGCGACGAAAAGACCCTGCAGCCCGTGGAGTACTTCTGCAAGCTGCCGCAGGATATCGCCGAGCGTGACGTTCTGGTGCTGGATCCCATGCTGGCTACCGGCGGCAGCGCCATCGACGCCATCACCCAGATCAAGAAGCACGGCGCAAAGCGCATCAAGTTCATCGGTCTGCTGGGCGCACCGGAGGGCATCAAGGCTCTGCACGAGGCACACCCCGATGTGGACATCTATCTGGGCGCACAGGACGACCGCCTGAACGAGAATGGCTACATCGTGCCCGGCCTGGGCGATGCAGGCGACCGTATCTACGGCACCAAGTAAAACATATCTATAAAAAACAATGCCGGAGCATCAGCGCTTCGGCATTGTTTTTTTATCTTACATCTCGCTGCTGCGCAGAAAACGCACCAGCAGGGGCAGCTCGTACAGCAGCATCAGCAGCCAGCCCACCGCGTAGCTGAAGGGCAAGGCTTCGATGTCCATCTTCATCACCAGCACAAACAGGGCGGCAGCGGCCACACGGCCGCCCATGTTCAGCATACTGCTGTTCAGGGTGACCTTCAAATCGCCCATGCCCCGGAAAAAGCCCTGAATGCCGTTGGTGGCGGCGGGCATCAGATAAAACAGCGAGATGGTGCGCAAAAACCGCACGCCAAGGTCCACCACAGCAGGGTCGGCGGCAAACAGCCGGATGATGGGCTGGGCAAACAGCAGGCAGACACCGGTAAGCAGCAGCGCATAGACAAATTCGATGCGCATACCGCAGTGGTAGCCCTGCCGTACCCGGTCGGTCTTGCCCGCGCCCCGGTTCTGCGCCATCAGGGTGGTCATGGCGTGGCCGATGTTCTGCTGCGGGGTGTAGGCGAAGTCGTCGATGCGGGAGGCAGCGGTAAAAGCCGCCATGGCGTTGACGCCCATGGTGTTCACGATGGCCTGCACCGTAATTTTGCCCAGCTGCACCGTGGCCTGCTGCATGGCGCTGGCCCAGCCGTAGCTCACGGTCTTGCGCAGCAGCTTGCCGTCATACACCAGCCACCGTCTGCCCAGCTGCAAGACCGGCACCTTGTAGCGGATGTACATCACGCACAGCAGGCAGCAGGCGGCCTCGCTGAGCACGGTGGAAAGGGCGCAGCCCTCGCTGCCCCAGCCCAGCGCCTCCACAAAAAACAGGTCGCCGCCAATGTTCAGCACCGCACTGATCATCAAAAAATACAGTGCGCTCTTGCTGTCGCCCAGCGCACGCATGGTGGCGGCAAGAAAATTATAGAAGAAGGTGAAGATCAGCCCTGCAAACACGATGCGCAGATAATTCACCGCAATGGGCAGAATGGCGGTGGGCACTTGCAGCAGCCGCAGCAGCGGGTCTGCCAGCAGCACGCACAAGGCAGAAAAGGTCAAAGAGAACACCGTGCCCGCAATGGCGGTGGTGGAGACCTGACGCTCCACCAGCTTGGTATCTCCCGCGCCAAAGGCGGTGCTGACCAGAATGCCCGCGCCCAGACACATTCCGTTGATGAACAGGATGGCAAGGGTCATCAGCGGGTTGGAGGTGCCCACGGCAGCCAGTGCGTCCTCGCCCACAAACTTGCCCACGATGATGCTGTCGGCGGCGTTGTAGGTAAGCTGGAACAGGTTGCCCAGCACCAGCGGAATGGTAAATTTGATCAGCAGCGGCGTAATAGCACCGCTGGTCATGTCCTTGGTCATGAAAGACGTCCTTCTTTCCTATTGATGGAAGCAGTCGCTTACACGATGCTGGCGCGTCCGCTGAAAATAGCCAGCGCAGCGCGGCTGTTGCAGTTGGTCAGCAGCTGGGCTGCGGCGTGCAGGGCAGCACCGGCGCTGACCGAAGCAGGGATGGCATCGGTGCGCAGCACCTGCTGGGCAGCACGCTGGGCGTCCCGGCTTGCCACGGCGGAAACATTATCCACCACATAGCTGTTGTAGTTTTCCGGCACGATGCCGTAGCCGATATCCGGGATGCCGTGGGGGCCGGTAAGCCCGCCGCCCAGCACTTGATTTTCATACGGCTCTACCGCCACGATGCGCACATCGTTCGTCCATGCCTTGATGGTCTCGCCCACGCCGGTCACCGTGCCGGCGCTGCCCACCCCGATGGTAATGGCGTCCACAAGGCTCTGGTTCTGCCGGGCAATGCTTTGCACAATGGCAGGGCCGGTGACCCGGCGGTGGTACTCCGGGTTGTCATCGTTGGCCAGCCAGTTCATATAGTACCAGCCGTTTGCGGCGGCGGTCTGCGCCGCCAGCGCCCGCGCTCCGGCCAGACCGCTGCGGGCGGGGCTGTGCCGGATCTGTGCACCCAGCCGCAGCAGGTACTCCTGCCGCAGGGCAGGGGCGTCCTCCGGCATCACCAGCACGATAGGGTGCCCGGCGGTCAGGCTGGCCAGCGTCAGGGCGGTGGCAAAGGGGCCGGAGGCCGCTTCAATGATGGGCTGCCCCGGGGCAAGCTGCTTTTTTTCAATGGCAAGCGCCAGCATCCCCTCGGCAAGGCCGTCCCGGGCGGTGCCGGTGGGGCCGTAAAAATCCAGATACGCGTACAGATGCCCCTTCAGCCCGCAGACGGCGGCATAGCCCCGCAGCTCCACAATGGGACAGGCGGTGGTAAGGGTCTGGTAAAAATTAGAGTAGATCGGCACAAGGGCACTCCTTTCTCTTGGGATACAACACTATTATCCTAACGCAAAGCCCCCGGCTGCGTCAAGATGCCTTTTGGCAAAAACAGCGAATTTCAGGCAGATATTTCAGAAAAAACTCCAAAATCCCCTTGACAAGGGGCAGGGGTTCTGGTATACTCCATCCGTAAAGCAAAAAAACTTTACAACACAGCAAGTACAGACAGCAGAGCACCGGGGGTCAACAGCAATGGCAAAAGATCTGGAAATGGGGTATCTGCTGGATTTTTACGGCGAGGTGCTTACCCAGAAGCAGCGCGAGATGCTGCGCCAGTATTACAACGATGACCTTTCGCTGAGCGAGATCGGCGAGAACTTCGGCATCACCCGGCAGGGCGCACGGGACGCCATCAAGCACGGCGAGACTACCCTGAAGGAACTGGAAGAAAAGGTAGGCTTTGCAGCCCGCTACCGGCGGGTGCAGCAGAAGCTGGAACAGCTGGAACAGCTGGTCATCGACACCCGGTTCGAGTGCACCGGCCCCCGCGCCAATATCACCACCACGGAATATGTGGAAACGCTGACAAAAATGCTGGAGCTCATCCGTTCGATGGATGAAGCGAACGAAAGCTGATCGAATTTTGAAAGGAGCACCGCACAATGGCATTTGAATCCCTGACCGACCGCCTTGCCGGTGTATTCAAAAAGCTGCGCGGTCACGGTAAGCTGACCGAGGCAGATATCAAGGCCGCCATGCGCGAGGTGCGGATGGCTTTGCTGGAAGCTGATGTCAACTATAAGGTTGCCAAGGACTTCTGCGCAAAGGTGTCCGAGCGCGCCATGGGACAGGAGGTCATGGAGAGCCTGACCCCCGCCCAGCAGGTGGTCAAGATCGTCAATGAGGAGCTGGTAGCCCTTATGGGCGGCAGCGAAGCCGCCCGCCTGAACATCAAGAACAAGGGGCAGACGGTCATTATGCTCTGCGGCCTGCAGGGCAACGGTAAAACCACCCACGCGGCAAAGCTTGCCAAGTTCTATATCAAGCAGGGACGCCGCCCCATGCTGGTAGCCTGCGATATCTACCGCCCTGCGGCTATTGACCAGCTGCAGGTGGTGGGCAAGCAGGCCGGTGCGCCGGTGTTCACCCTGCCCGGCGCAAAGCCGCCGGAGATCGCCCGCAAGGCGCTGGCACACGCCAGAGACTACGGCAACGATATCGTCATTCTGGATACGGCAGGCCGTTTGCAGATCGACGAAGTGCTGATGCAGGAGCTGGTGGACATCAAGGCCGCCGTTCCCGTGGACGAGACGCTGCTGGTGGTGGACGCCATGGCCGGTCAGGATGCCGTCAATGTGGCTAAGACCTTCAACGAGACGGTGGGCGTGGATGGCATCATCCTCACCAAGACCGATGGCGATACCCGCGGCGGTGCAGCGCTTTCCGTGCTGGCCGTTACCGGCAAGCCCATCAAGTTCCAGGGCACCGGCGAAAAGCTGGATGATCTGGATGTGTTCCACCCGGACCGCATGGCAAGCCGCATCCTTGGCATGGGCGATGTGCTCAGCCTGATCGAGCGCGCACAGGATGCCGCCGACGAAAAGGCCGCCGAGGAGACCGCCAAGCGGCTGATGGAAAACAAGTTCGATATGAACGATATGCTGGAGCAGTTCGCCCAGATCCGCAAGATGGGCGGCGCAGGCGCAATGCTGAGTATGCTGCCCGGCGCATCCGGCATCGATGCCAGCCAGATCGACGAAAAAGCCTTTGACCGCATCGAGGCCATGATCTATTCCATGACCAAAGAAGAGCGGGAAAAGCCCTCCATCATCAACCCCAAGCGCAAGCGCCGCATTGCCGCAGGCAGCGGTACCCGCGTAGAGGACGTGAACAAGCTGCTCAAGCAGTACGAGATGATGCAGAAGATGATGAAGCAGTTCAAGAAGAGCCCCAAGGGCTTTGCCCGCCGTCTGGGCGGCATGATGGGCAACCCCAACGCCTTCCGCGGACTGAAATAACAACGGTATACAACCCCGGCGGGGTTTGTAACATATATCAAAAACAACAATTTTTGGAGGATATCTATTATGGCAGTTAAGATTCGTCTGCGCCGCGTTGGCGCCAAGAAAGCTCCCTTCTACCGTGTTGTCGTTGCTGACAGCCGCTTCCCCCGCGATGGCCGCTTCATTGAGGAGATCGGCACTTACGATCCCAACAAGGAGCCCTCTGAGGTGAAGATCGATGCCGAGAAGGCAAAGCAGTGGATCGCTAACGGCGCTCAGCCCACTGATACCGTTCGTGTCCTGCTGAAGAAGTCCAACATTCTGTAAGTAGGGAGGGCTGACTCATGCAGGAGCTGTTGCTGGCAGTTGCCCGCGGTCTCGTGGAGGACAAGGACGCCGTTAAGGTCACGGTGGACGAGCCCCGCGAGGACGGTACCATCGTCTACCACCTGAGCGTGGCAGAGGGAGATATGGGCCGTGTCATCGGCAAGCAGGGCCGGATCGCAAAAGCCATTCGTGTGGTGATGCGCGCGGCTGCTGTGCGGGTCGATGAAAAGGTCCTTGTTGAGATCGACTGAGCACCCTACTGGCCCTTTGCCCTTGCGGCAAGGGGCCTTTTTGTTTAGATTTAAGAGGAAGCACCCTCATCCGGCGCGAACGCGCCACCTTCCCCCGACTGGGGGAAGGCTTTCCCGGCTGGTGCACTCTCATAAGGCTTCCCCCGGCCGGGGGAAGCTGTCGAACGCAGTGAGACTGATGAGGGCGTATTGGCACAAGTTTGATAACACAGGAGCGAATTTATGCAGCAATATCTGGAAGCCGGAAAAGTTGTTACCACCCACGGTGTGCGCGGGGAAATGAAGCTGGAGCTTTGGTGCGACGGGGTGGATTTTTTGAAAAAAGTGGGCCGCCTGTACCCTTCGGCGCAGGGCGGCAAGGCGTATAAGATCCTTTCCATCCGTCCGCAGGGGCAGATGGCGCTGCTCCAGCTGGAGGGGGTCAGCGATATGGACGCCGCCCGGGCGCTGCGCGGGCAGGTGTTCTACTTTGACCGCAACGATGCCACCCTGCCCGCAGGCCGGTGGTATGTGGCGGACCTTATCGGGTGCGAAGTGCGGGATGCCGACACTGGCAAGGTGTACGGCGTGGTGACCAGTGTGGACCACCCGGGCGCGCAGGATATCTACACCGTCAAAGCACCCGGCGGCAAGGAGTATATGTTCCCCGGGGTGGATGCCTTCCTGAAAGAGCGCAACCCGCCGGAGGGGTATATCCTTGTCACCCCCATCCCCGGTCTGCTGGATGACGATTTTGACAGCGAGCGGGAGGAGGAGTAAGCCATGGGAATGCGTGTGGACATCGTGACTCTGTTCCCGGAGATGTGCCAGCAGGTGCTGGATGCCAGCATCATCGGCCGGGCAGCAAAGCGGGGCTATATTGAGACCCACTGCCACCAGATCCGGGACTATACCCTGAACAAGCAGAAGCAGACCGACGACTACCCCTACGGCGGCGGCTGCGGCATGGTGCTGTACGCCCAGCCCATCGCGGACTGCCTGCGCGCAGTGCAGCGCGAGGTGGCCGAGCAGGGGCGTCCCGCCCCGCACATCGTGTTTCTGACGGCGGGCGGGCAGCGCTACACCGAGGAGCACGCAAAGCGCTTGGCTGAATATGACAACCTGACGCTGGTCTGCGGCCACTACGAGGGCATTGACGAGCGCGTCATCGAAGCTTTTGCGGACGAGGAAATCTCCATCGGTGATTATATCCTGACCGGCGGCGAGCTTGCCAGCCTTGTGGTGGCAGACAGCGTGCTGCGCCTGAAGCCCGGCGTACTGGCCGAGCAGAAGGGCTACGAGGAGGAAAGCTACTGGGACGGCCTGCTGGAATACCCCCAGTACACCCGCCCCGAGGTGTGGGAAGGCCGTGCTGTGCCCGAGGTGCTGCTGGGCGGCGACCATGCAAAAATTGACGCGTGGCGCGGCGAGCAGAGCCGTACCCGCACCCGTCTGCGCCGCCCGGAACTGTACGAGAAGTGGTGTACGAGCCACCCCATTGCCGAAGTGCCCAAGTGGAAGCGGGGTGAGAATGTCCGGCTGGTAAAGACCGCCGAGCAGTTTGCCGCCGCCGCAAAGCTGTTTGCCGAGGGACGGCAGGCTGTCTGCGCCGACAACTGGACGCCGGAATACTGCCGCACTCTGACCGAGCCGCAGTTTTTGCTGCAATTGCAGCAGGAAAAGGCGGCGGGCTGGGTATGCTACCTGCACACCACCAAAGATGTGCCGGACGGCATGGTGTGTGTCAGCCACAAGGCGGGGCATATCGAGCACCTGTTTGTCACGGAAAAAGCCCGGGGCAACGGCATTGGCGCAAAGCTGCTGGATTTTGCCCGCAAAAAGCTGCCGGAGCACGCACACCCGGTGCTGAGTGTGCTGAACACCAACACCCGCGCCATTGCGCTGTATACCCGCATGGGCTGGCAGCTGGACGGCAGCACCAGTCTGGAATTTGACCCGAAGCAATACCCCACCGTGACGCGTAAATGCGCACTGGTGCAGATGCGCTACGCAGGCCCTGCGCAGGAGTGAGTCGGCACCGGAAATATCGGTAAAAATACACAAAATTCAGGGCAAAACTCCCCGGCGGTCTAAAAGTTGTTGAAAACTTTTGTATTACCCCTCTAACCTTCGGGGTATAATTTTATTGTCTTTGTACAAAACCTGAAAAATGCTCCCTGTTTCATTGGGAAAAGCGCCAAAAATGCAAAAGGGGACTGTACAACCGTTTCGACTTGCGCTAAAATGAGTGTAACACAACAGGCACACTATGCTTTTGTACACCAAAACGATATTAGATAGGAGCGCTTTACTATGTACGTAAAAGAAGTTACCGTTGAAAATCAGGTTGGTCTGCACGCTCGTCCGGCTACCTTCTTTATCCAGAAGGCAAACGAGTTCAAGTCTTCCATCTGGGTCGAAAAGGAAGAACGCCGCGTGAACGCAAAGAGCCTGCTGGGCGTTCTGTCTCTGGGTATCGTTGGCGGCACCACCATCCGCATCATCGCTGACGGCGCTGATGAGCAGGCTGCCGTGGACGGCCTGATCAAGCTGGTGGAGTCCGGCTTTGCAGAGTAAGTCTGTATCACAAGCAACAGAAAGCGGCGGGGGCTCCCTGCCGCTTTTTTGATAAGCTTTTTACCGGGAGCAAAGGGCTTTCCATTGCAGGACGCCCCATCCCACAAATACGGAGGAAGGTGCTGCATGACCAAGGCCGAACTCTATCAAAAAGCCTGTATGCTGCCGCTGCTGCCCGGGGTGTATATCATCCGGGACAAAAGCGACACCATCATTTATATCGGCAAGGCCAAGCGCCTGCGCATCCGGGTAAGCCAGTATTTCCGCGAGGGCGTGCCCCACGATAACAAGGTCAGCCAGATGATCGCCCACGCCTACGCCTTTGACGTCATCGTCTGTCAGAGCGAGTTCGAGGCGCTGGTGCTGGAAGCCAGCCAGATCAAGGCGCATACGCCCAAGTACAACATCCTGCTCAAGGATGACAAGGGTTACAGCTATATCCGCGTCACCCGGGAGGACTGGCCGCGCCTTTCCTTCACCCTGCAAAAGGAGGAGGACGGGGCAGAGTATATCGGCCCTTACACCTCCAGCTTTGCAGCGCGGCAGATGGCAGAAACGGCCATGGATGCTTTTCTGCTGCCGCGCTGCTCCAAGCGCTTCCCGCAGGAGATCGGCAAAGGCCGCCCCTGCCTGAACGCTCATATCGGCAAGTGTATGGCGGTGTGCAGCGGCAAGATCAGCTGCGAGACCTACAATCAGGCGGTCAAAAACGCGGTGCACCTGATCCGCTACGGCAAAAAGGATATCCTGAAAACCCTCAACGAACGGATGCAGGAAGCCTCCGACCGGCTGGAATTTGAGACCGCCGCTCTTCTGCGGGATCAGATCAATGCCATCACCAAGCTTACGGCAGGGCAGAAGGTGGTGGTAGATCCGGACGTGGAGATGGACGTGGTGGCGCTGGCCGGTACGCCGGACAGCGTGTGCGCGGCGGTGCTGCGCTTCCGGGAGGGACGGCTGACTGACAAGCGGGAGTTTTTGTTCCACGATACTTCGGATATCGACGCGGTGCGGGAGGAATTTCTGCCCCGGTACTATCTGGACGATGAGCAAATTCCCAAGATCATTGCGGTGGACGCACTGCCGCCGGACATGGATGCCTTGCAGCAGGCGCTGAACCAGAAGCGGGGCAGCGAGGTACAACTGTATGTGCCCCAGCGGGGCGATAAAGCGCATCTGGTGGAGATGGCACACACCAACGCGGTGGAGCGTCTGGCGCGGGAGAGTGGCCGCTACGCCAAGGAAGAAAAGCTGCTGGACGAGCTGGCGCAGGTGCTGGGGCTTTCAAAGCCGCCCCGCGCCATTGAAAGCTACGATATCTCCAACTGGGGCGATGGCAGCAGCGTCTGCGGCATGGTCACCTTCAAGGACGGCAAGCCCTTCAAGGCGGGCTACCGCAAATTTAAGATGAAAACTGTTGCGGGCACGGATGACTACGCTTCGCTGGCAGAGACCGTCTCCCGCCGGGCGGCAGAGTACGAAAAATACGCTGCACAGGCTGAAAACGGCCAGCCCAGCGGCAACTGGTTCGGGCAGAAGCCGGATCTTTTGCTGATGGACGGCGGCAGGGGACAGGTGAGCGCCGCAAAGGAGGCGCTTGCCGGTACGGCGCTGGCAGATGTGCCGCTGTACGGCATGGTAAAGGATGACCACCATCGCACCCGCGCCATCGTGGACAGCGACGGGCGGGAAATTGCTATCAACATGAACCGGGGCACCTTTACCTTCATCACCGCCATTCAGGACGAGACCCACCGCTTTGCCAACGCCTACCGCAAGCAGCAGATGAAGCAGAAAAGCTACTCCTCCACCCTGACCGAGGTGCCGGGCGTAGGCCCTAAAACGGCCAAAGCCCTGCTGACGCAGTTCAAGAGCGTGGGCGCAGTGAAGGAAGCCACCCCCGACCAGCTGGAAAACACCCCCGGCGTGGGCAGGCAGCTGGCGCAGACCATCTACGATTATTTTCACAGGGAAGCATAAAAACGCCCCCGGCATCCGTTTTCGTTTCGTTCGGATGCCGGGGGCGTTCTGGGTTCAGGGGTCAATTGGCATAGGAGATGGAGAAATCGCCGGTGGTGGTACTGAGGGAGATTTTACGAGAGGGATTGGCCTTGCCATCCTGGATGGAAGTGCCCATAAGCCCATTGGTGACGAGGGTATAGTCCGAGGCACTGCCCTCCAGGGTCAAAGCGGCCTTGCCAAGGGTGACCGAGATGCTGACATCCTGAGCACCGGACAGCATACCGATGGTGCAGTCCCCCATGGCAAGTTCGGCATCGAATTCCGGTGCGGACAGATGGTCAATGTGACAGCCGCCCATGGCAAGATCAAAATCTGCATCCTTCACAGTTAGGCTGTCGGCAGAGACGCCACCCATGGCAAGTTCCAGATCCAGTTCTTCCACAGAGAGCGTGCCAAGGTCAACATCGCCCATAGCAAGATCAATGTCTACCTTATGCAGGATATTTTCCGGAACTGTAATGGTGAGCACAGCACTGTCAATATCAGGGAAATCGTAGTATTTCGGGACATGGTAGGAAAACTCTGCGGTTCCGTCTTTTTTGTTGGAATGGGTGAGATACCGAGTTCTAAAGCCATCAAACTGTAGCGTGATATCGGAAGCGTTTGGGTCAACAACAAAGAGAACAGTACCATAATCCAACTTCAGCGATAGTTCATCGCTGACCATCTCAGCAGAGAGGGAGAAAGTCAAGCCGTCTGGAGTGGAAACGGGAACGGTGGGCTGCGTGGAGGCACTCTCGGCAGCTGGTTCCGCAGAGGAAGCAGGAATTTCCGAGGCAGAAAAAACGGGCTCGACCGGCTGCACCGGGGTAGCTTTGGAGTGCTGGAAGAAAAAGCAAACCAGCACCAGCACCGCCAGCCCGCCGCCCAGTACCATGCGCCAGCGGGAATGCGGCTTGCGGGCAGGGGATGTCGGGGCGGCAGAGCTGCCTGCCGGGCTTTGCTCGTCCAGAATTTTGCGGGCGACCTCCTCCGGGCTGCCCAGCTCCGCAATGGCGCGGGCTTCGTTTTCCGGCCCGGCGGCATCCAGATAATCTTCGTAATAACTCAACGCGTCCTTGCGCTCGGCCTCCGGCAAGGGAGCCAGAAGCTGCTCCAGCGCAGCAAGAAATGCAGTACGGGTCATAAATCATTCCACCTCTCTGAAAAATGTGTCAATGGAAGAACGGTAGCGGCTCCACTCCTGCGCGTAGGCGGCAAGCTGCGCCCGCCCGGCGGAGGTGATCTGATAATAGCGGCGGTTGCGGCCATTGAAGGGCGCATCGTAGACCGTGAGCAGTTGGTCTTTCTGCAGCCGGCGCAGCACCGGGTACAGGGTGGATTCGCTTAGTTCCAGCGTGTGGGTGACCTGTTGGGTGATCTTGTAGCCGTAGGTACCTTCCGGCTCCTGCGCCACCACGGACAGCACAATGGCGTCCAGCAGCGCGGCACTGATGGGAAAACTCATGTGGGAACAGCCTCCTTTCGGCGTGGTCTGTTTCTATAATATTATATAGCATATAATATTGTACAAGTCAATAGGGAATTCGCCCTCTCAGTCTCGCTGCGCTCGCCAGCTCCCCCGAAGGGGGGAGCTTTACCGCACGGACTGGCAGATAACAAAAAAGCTCCCCCTTTCGGGGGAGCTGGATGCGAACGAAGTGAGCAGACTGAGAGGGTCGAGCTTCTTAGTTTTTAGAAGAGATGTCCTGTCCGAAATACTTCTCGCTCAGGGTCTTTAAGGTGCCGTCGGCGCGCAGCTCCTCAATGGCGGTGTTCAGCGCGTCCAGATAGGCGGTGTCCTCGCTCTTGAGCACCGGGATGGCCACATGAGAGGCCTCGGCAGTCTGTGCCACCAGCTTGAAGTCTGCGTCCGGGTGGACGTTCAGGTAGTCGTAGAAGGAAACGTCCGCGTTCAGGGTGGCATCAATGCGGCCGGCGGTCAGCAGCTGGATGGTCTCCTCCAGCGTGTCGATGCCCTGCACGGTAGCGCCGTAGCTTTCGGCCAGCTCCATGTAGGTGGAAGCCAGACTGTTGGCGGTGGTCTTGCCCTTCAGGTCCTCAAAGTTGTGGATATCCTCGTTATCCTTGCGCACCGCCAGCGCAGTGTGGATGTAGCCGTAGGGGGTGGTGAAAGCGTAGGTCTTGGCACGCTCCTCGGTCACCTCCACGCCGTTGCACACCATGTCGTAGCGGCCGGCGTCCAGACCGGCAAACAGGCTGTCCCAGTCACTCTCCACATACTCCGGCTCCACGCCCAGCTTTTCGGCAATGGCGCGGGAGACCTCCACATCATAGCCCACCAGCGTGTCGGAGGCGTCGTGGTAACTCCACGGCTGCCATGCGCCCTCCAGCGCCACCACCAGCTTGCCGCTCTTCTGGATGCTGTCCAGCTTGTTCAGCGGTGCAGAGCTGGCAGTACTGGCGGCGGTGTCCTTGGAAGAGCAGCCGGTCAGGCTCAGCACCCCGGCTGCGGCCATAACACCCATCAGAGAAATAAAGGTTCTGCGTTTCATAAGTAAAAATTCCTTTCTGTCGTGAAAAATGCAAAAAGAGAAGTGGTTTTATTCCGTATGGGCGATCCTGCGCAGGAAAGCCCGGGTGCGCTCCTCCTTGGGGGATGCAAAGAACTGCTGAGAGGGAGCCTGCTCCACCACCACGCCGTTTTCCATGAACACGGTCTTGGAGGAAACGTTGCGGGCAAAGCCCATCTCGTGGGTGACCACCAGCATGGTCATGCCCTCTTCGGCCAGCTGCCGCATCACGCTGAGCACCTCGCCGGTCAGCTCCGGGTCAAGGGCGCTGGTGGGCTCGTCAAAGTAAATAATTTCCGGGTCGGCGGCAAGGGCACGGGCGATCGCCACCCGCTGCTGCTGTCCGCCGGAAAGCTGGCGGGGGTAGTAGTCGGCACGGTCTGCAAGGCCTACCTTGGCCAGCATCTTCATGCCGATTTCCTCTGCCTGCTCCTTGGGCAGTTTACGCGCCACAATCAGCCCCTCGGTCACATTCTGCAGGGCAGTCTTGTTGCGGAACAGGTTGTAGTTCTGGAACACAAAGGCGGTCTTTTTGCGCAGCCGGGCAATGTCGGCGCGGCTGGCATGGGCAAGGTCGAAGCTTTCGCCGTCAAACACCAGCTGCCCGGCATCGGCAGTCTCCAGAAAATTCAGGCACCGCAGCAGGGTGGTCTTGCCGGAGCCGGACGGCCCAAGAATGGCCATCACGTCGCCCTTTTCCACGGTCAGGTCTACCCCGCGCAGCACGGGCAGCTCACTGATGACCTTCCGTGCACCGGGGCGGTGAAAAAGGCCGGACTTTGCGTAGGTGCGGAAGGTTTTTTGCACATTGCGGATCTCTAACATAGCCATAGGTGTGCACCTCCCTTTTTACTGGAAGCCGCGGGCGTTGAGCTGACGTTCCAGCAGCGCCTGCAGCTTGGTGATAACGGTACAGAACAGCAGATACACCACAGCCACCTCACAGTAGATGGGCAGAAAGATGTAGGTGCGGGCGGCTACCCGCTGCCCCGCCATGAACAGCTCTGCCACCGTGATATTGGACGCCAGCGAGGTGTCCTTGATCATACCGATAAGGGAGTTGGACAGTGCAGGCACGGCGGTGCGCAGCGCCTGCGGCAGTACGATGCGGCGCATGATCTGCCACCAGCTCATGCCCACGCAGTACCCAGCCTCCAGCTGCCCCTGCGGCACGCTTTCCAGCGCACCGCGCATGGTCTCGGCGCAGTAGGCACCCTCGTTGAAGGCAAAGGCAATGACTGCCGCCGGAAAGGCGTTCAGCATGATGCCCACGCTGGGCAGGCCGTAAAAGATGATGAACAGCTGCACCAGTAGCGGCGTGCCCCGGATGACCCAGATATAGAACCGGGCGATCTGCCGCAGCACCGGCACATTGGCGTACTGCACCAGCGCCACCGCCACCGCGATGATCATGGCAAAAAAGAAGGAGAGTAGGGTCAGCGGAATGGTCATGGTCAGGCCTGCCGTCAGGATGCGGGGCAGCGCCTCCACCAGCACGCTGACCGTGCGGTTGGATAAAAGTGCTTCAAACATCGTTTTTTCCTCAAAGCTAAAAATACACAAGCCGGCAAAGCTTTTGCCGACTAAGGCAGTATATACCTTAAAGTAGGGTCTAAGTCAAGAGACCGAATCACAAATCCCTACAAAACCTACCAGAATACTATAATAGCATGAAATGCCCCGCAGCGCAAACGGTTTGCGCAAAACGTGTGATGTGACCGAAAAATTGCATAAACTTGTTAAATATTTGTGCAATGCGGCAGATGCTTGACGCTGTGGGCGCTTTCGTGTACAATGGTCATAGTAGTGCGCAGGCGCGGGGCAACGGCTCGGCGCGGCGCAAATCCACCGGCAGGGGCTTGCCCCTTGCCCGGCGCAGACACGGAGGATACGAACGTGAAAAAGTTTAGTATTGGTGTTCTGGGTGCAGGCACCTGGGGCATGGCTCTGGCACGGATGCTGACCGTCAGCGGCAACGATGTGCAGGTGTGGTCGGCTATTGAAGCCGAGGTGGACAACCTTTCCACCACCCGGGTGCACCCCAATCTGCCGGGAATGGTCATCCCGCAGGAGCTGCGTTTTACCAAAAGCATAGAGGAAGTGTGTACCGGCAAGGACGTGCTGCTGTTTGCAGTGCCGTCGGTGTTCGTGCGTGCCACGGCGGCCAAGGCGCGGCCCTATATCCGCTCCGGCCAGATCATCGTGGATGTGGCAAAGGGCATTGAGCCCGATACCTTATATACCATGACCGAGATCCTTGCCGATGAGCTGAGCCACGAGAACGGCCCCCGGGCGGTGCGTCTGGTGGCGCTCAGCGGCCCTACCCACGCCGAGGAGGTGGCGCTGGATCTGCCCACCACCATCGTTTCCGCCAGCCCGGATCTGGAGGCTGCCGAGGTAGTGCAGGAGGTGTTCAGCAACACCTGTATGCGCGTGTACACCAACACTGATATCAAGGGCGTGGAACTGAGCGGTGCTATGAAGAACGTTATCGCGCTGGGTGTCGGCATCTCCACCGGCCTTGGCTACGGCGATAACGCCCGCGCCGCTCTGATCACCCGCGGCATTGCCGAGATCGCCCGACTGGGCGTGGCTATGGGCTGCAATGTCCAGACCTTTGCGGGTCTGGCCGGCATCGGCGATCTGATCGTCACCGCCACCAGTATGCACAGCCGCAACAACCGCGCCGGTATCCTGATCGGCAAGGGCGAAAGCCCGGAGCAGGCCGTGAAAGAGGTCGGCATGGTGGTGGAGGGCATCAACGCTCTGCCTGCCGCCATGGAGCTGGCTGAGAAGTACCATGTGGAAATGCCCATTGCCCAGACGGTGAACGCCATCGTCAAGGAGGGCATGAGCGCCAGCGACGCGCTGCGCAACCTGATGTCCCGCGACCGCAAGAGCGAGATGCCGCAGGGCTATGAGAGCGTGTGAACCTGAATAAGTAGAAAGGGTACTCCTGAAATGCCATGGGCATTTCAGGAG
>OHNX01000427.1_pt1 | contig 18982 bp, 14 predicted proteins | sample 1569691 | NCBI WGS metagenome assembly OHNX01 (sample SAMEA3879507, study PRJEB24766) | human gut metagenome | biome: human-associated habitat; feature: feces | place: USA | collected 1985/1987
TAAAATATAAACAAAATCCCGGTAAAACCCGTTGACACCGGGGGGGGGTATGCTATACTATTGTCGACAAAACTAATGCATCAATCCTTAAAAATATTGTATAATTTTTTTTGGCAAACTTGTCGAAAGGCAAGGACGCAAAGCCATAGGGGCTAAGGTTCGGGATATTTCTCGGATGATGCCAGCCGGCTGCTCTCGGTTTTTGCAGAAATACTCTGCATACCGGAATCGTCCAAAACCACAGGTGTGTTCTTTTTAAGGACACGCCGGATTTTGCTCGTAGCATCAGAGCTGCCCACAAGGTCGGGCGGCTTTTTTTATTGTTCCAACGGAAAGGGAGCGTGGAGCCCATGGAGAACAAAAACATAAGCAAAGTGGTCATCGGGGTGCTGGCGGTACTGGTGCTGCTGCTGGGCGGCTACATCGCAGTGTCCGGCGCGGCACGGGGCGGCAAGTCCGCTGCCACGGCCACCGGCGCGTCCGAAGCAGCCGCGCTGCCCATGGAGACCTATCAGGCGCAGTACGTCAAGCCGGAGACCCCCATCGACCGCAGCAAAAACGTCACCCTGCCGGGCTGGGGCGGCTTTACCATCCCCGCAAAGACCAAAAAGATCACGCAGGGGTTCGAGTTCCATAACCCCGCCGAGAACCTTTGGTACGAGGACTGGGTAAGCCTTGACGGCACCCAGCTGGAAAAGCTGGTGGTGGACAGCGGCCAGGCCACAGAGCTGAGCCATTACCTGCGCTTGGCGGGCATTCAGGCCGAGGTTACCAAGGTGCTGGACGCCGACCCCGCCTATTTTGACATCCAAAAGACCGACGATGGGGTGTACACCATCGAGGCCATCAAGGGCTATAAGGACGAAAAGACCCTGACCGTGCAGGCCGATGACGGCAAGCAGTACACCCTTACCCTGACCGGCAAGGAGGAGTGCTACTACATCTCCTTTGGGCTGTACTTGGAGGACGGCGACGAGCTGCTGTTCCAGTCCGGCCTTGTAGCGCCCGGGTTGTATGTGCAGAAGATGGAGATGACCCGCGCCCTTACCCCCGGCGAGTACCCGGCCTATGTGGTGTGCCAGCCCTATCTTTCGGACCGCACCACCAAGACCAACAGCGGCATTGTAAAGCTGACACTGACCGTAGGCTGAGCCCTCTGTGTTGGGCAAAACCGGCAGTGTTGACAATAAAAAAGTACTGAATTGGGGATCAACAAACCATATGGTGTGAAAGGAGTAGGCAAATCCAAGGCTGACCGTCAGCCGCGGGCCCCATTGCCAAATAAGGATTATGAAATTGACGAAGAAAGCAGCCGCCCTGCTCCTCGCAGCCTCTCTGGCGGTGTCCGTGTGCGCAATGCCGGTGTTTGCGGATGGCCCGGAGGTGGGCTCAGAGGAGGGCAGCAACACCCAAACAACTGCCCACACTGATATGACCTATAGGGTTGATTGCAGCTATACTTGGTCTATCCCGAAAAAGATCGACTTTGGTGCTAACGCAGGCATAAGTGAGACCCGTACCGTTGAAGCAACAGCCGATAGAAACGCAGTGAATGCGCCGGCAACAGGTAACGGTAAAGATAATAAGGGCACTGTACCTAAAGTTTGCGTGACGAGTAACATCATTGATGTCGGCAAGACATTGAAGATCAGCGTTGATATTGATCAATCTACTTATGAGACATCTACTGATCCGTACTTTCCCGGGAACTTTTATATAGAGTGTAAGGGCGAAAAGCTTCCCGTTACCGTTGAGAAACTTCAACAGGACGGTTCTAAAATCGCTCTGAATAGCAAAAGCACCGAGGTCCTGAGTGTTCCCTCTGGTACGAACACTGGTGATCAGAAGTTGGTGTTTGCTATGGATACCGTTAATGGCATGAACCCTGCTGAACAGGCTGGTACTTACAATGGCACGCTTGCGTTTAAGTCTGAGCTTGTGAATACCCACTAACCCACCCTGCACCCAAACCTGAATAATACCTGAGCCCAAAGGGGAGACGGGAGATGTTCCCTCTCCCCTTTTTTTGATTTTTGCGGCAAAAAACAGCCACCCACACAAGGAGGATACACCATGAAACATTGTGCAAAAAAACTGCTGGGCCTTGCGTTTGCGCTGGCTCTGTGCCTTGCAGTGGGTGGAACGGCGCTTGCCCAAACGCCGGAATTTGCCGATGTGCCCGCCGCCCTGCCGGAGCAGGAAATGCTGGACTACGAGCCGAATGTTACCGCCGAACCGGGCATGAACACCACCACCGGTGATATTGCAACCGATGGCTATACCGTCACCATCCCTACCACCGTGACGGTGGAGAGCGGGACAGACAAGGACACGCTGATGGTAAATGCACAGCTGAAGCAGTGGCGCACGTTGAATATCGGCATTAAGTCGAATAATAGCTGGAAACTGGCGTATGACGGTGCTGCGGGTACAAATGCGCCACAGGTGGGGTATTCGCTGGAAAATGAAGCCGGCGGGGGTCACACGACCCAAGGCATGATGTGGCATTATGATGAAAGCAAGCATGAAATCAACTATATAGTAACCGGCGTTACCTCGGTTGATACAGCAGAGATCCCCCTTTCTGTGAATATATCAAACGCTGCCGATGCTACCATGAGCGGCACTTACTCCGATACGCTCACGTTTACTTTTAATATCACGAAACAAAGCGTTACCTATACCATCAATGTCTACCATCAGGAAATGCAGCTGACAGGTAACAGCTTTTCTAGGGCTGATAACGCGCCTAACCATCAGGCACTGAAGATGGTGGATAAGGTGGGAACGGATGGTAGCCCCATTGGCGATGCTCAGCCGGATGAAGTCTATACCTATGAGTATGGCTTTGCAAACGATATGCCTGTTGGAAGCCCACCGGAGACATGGACGCGCCCCCGGACGGGACATAGTGTTCCTGAGGACGAAGATACCCGTTGCTGGGAAGATTTGACCTATGAGTTGAACCTGCAACAAAACTATAATGATGACAAGAAGGATATTGTTGTCAACCTGAACCTTGTGCGCAAGTGGTGCTGGCTGGATGTGAACGGCATTACAAACAAGGATGAAAACGGCGCGCCCGCAGACGGCAACCAAGGCGGCAAGATTGCCAGTTTTGTGAATATTAAGGTGTCCGATGGTAAAAACTGGTCTGTTTGGTACTGGTATACCACGGGTGATGACTATTGGGGCACGTTCCCCTACGGAACAGAGTTCCAGCTGGGTCTGCACCGTGTGAAGGACGGCTATGCGTATGATGCGGATACCAACGGCAATGTTGCCATCTATGCAAACGATGAGCTGAAACAAACCACAAGCCCACCAAAGAGCGAAAACGGAACGACCTACCGTGTGTACCAAGGCAAGCTGGAAGGCGAACCGGTTGATAAAACTCTGTACAAAACAAACGAAGGTGGAAACGTCCACGAAGGGGCAGGGGGCAAAGCCCTCCCGCGCTACTGCTACAACGTGTGTTTTGTGGACGGCATAACCTATTATGCCAATGACGGCACCGGCGGCAGGGAGGATACAAACCTTTACCACGGCCCGCATACGACCTTTAAATATACAGATAGTACGACATTGGCAAACCCCATTACGGACTGTGCTTTTACTGCGCCTGACGGAAAAGAGTTTGCGGGCTGGAGCACCACCAAGGACTATACCGCCGGTCAGACACTCTATGATGCTAATGTTGATGTGAACAGCGTTGAGTGGCTTGCTAAAACGGGCACGTCGAATACTGATACTTTGCCAACAGGCGATGGCCAGACCGTATGCCGCACCCTTTACGCCATTTGGGACGATAAGAAGGTCACGACAAAACCCGGCTCCACCATCCCCATGCCCGGGACAAGCTTAGCCCCGGCGAAGAAAGCCCTGACCCTGCACTACCATGCAAACTTTGATCCGATGGAGGAGGTTGCGCTTGACCTTGACCCCAACCCCCTGCTGGATGATATGGACGATCCCTTTGGTTTTGACCCCGACCCCCTGCCGGAGGATGTAGACGATGCCTTTGAGGAAGCGGTAAAGACCGTGCGCTACCAGCCCGGCGAGGATGTTGTGCTGCGCAACTGTATGTTTAAGCGCGGCGGCTACGTTTTTGTGGGCTGGAACACAGAACCGGACGGCACAGGCAAAAAGTACGAGGTGAACGGCGTGCCCATAACCGACTGGGCAGCGGGCGATACGGTAGACCTTTACGCCCAGTGGAAAAAGCCCGAACACCTGAAGCCTGTGGTAGACAGCGAACCCTTTGTCCCGGCTGACCCCGATACCCCGCCGGAGCGGGTAGACGATGGGTTTGACGCTGACTTTGGCGCAGACCCTGACCCCCTGCCGGGGGGCATGGATGATGCCTTTGGCGCAGACTCTGCCCCCCTGCCGGAGGGCATGGATGATGCCTTTGGCATAGACCCCGACCCCCTGCCGGAGGGCATGGATGATGCCTTTGGCGTAGACCCCGACCCCCTGCCGGAGGGGCTGGACGACGTCTTTGGCGTAGACCCCGACCCCCTGCCGGAGGGGCTGGACGACGCCTTTGGCGTGTAGACCCCGACCCGGCAGAAGAACCGTAACAAAAGCCCCTTGGCGCTGCAGCGCCAAGGGGCTTTTTGCCGCCGCGCGGGCAGAAATGTGAAAAAAACTACACTTCCTTCTTTATTTTGTCATAACTGTCCCGTATAATAGAAAGGAAAGAGCCTGTCAAAACGCCCGGAAGGGCTGAAGATACAGCAAAAACCTGCATAAAAGGGGAGGAAAACACTTATGGCAAACGAAAAGATCCTTGTGGTGGACGACGACGCCAACATCTGCGAGCTGCTGCGGCTGTACCTGACCAAGGAGGGCTATCAGGTCACGGTGGCAAACGATGGCGAAGAAGGGCTGGAAAAGTTCAACGCGGTCAAGCCGGACATGGTGCTGCTGGACGTGATGATGCCCCGCATGGACGGTCTTGAGGTCTGCCGCCGCATCCGCAAGGCGGGCAACACCCCGGTAATGATGCTTACCGCCAAGGGCGAGACCTTTGACAAGGTGCTGGGCTTGGAGCTGGGCGCAGACGATTACATGGTCAAGCCCTTTGACGCAAAAGAGGTGGTGGCACGCATCAAGGCGGTGCTGCGCCGCTGCCAGACTACCTCCGCTGCCGCCGAGAGTACCGAGGGCGTCATTGAGTTCGACAACCTGCGGCTGGATATGAACAGCTACGAACTGCGGGTCAAGGGCAAGGTGGTGGAAGCTCCCCCCAAGGAGCTGGAACTGCTGAACTGTCTGGCCTCCCACCCCAACCGCGTGTACACCCGCGACCAGCTGCTGGACGAGGTGTGGGGCTTTGAGTACTACGGCGACAGCCGCACCATTGATGTCCACGTCAAGCGCCTGCGCGAAAAGCTGGCCGGTGCTTCCGATAAGTGGGAACTGAAAACCGTCTGGGGCGTGGGCTATAAGTTCGAGGTGCGTCAGTAATGCGTAAAAGTATCTCCACAGCCTTTTTCTCCATGGTGTCCACCCTGATGGTGCTGGGCATCGTGCTGATGGGCTGCTCGGAGTGGGTGCTGTTCAAGAATTATTTTGCGAAGGATCGCTACGAAACGCTGGATCAGGTGGTAAGCGTTGCCAAGCGCACCGCGGAGTATCTGGTAAACAGCGAGACCATGCCGCAGGGCGCAGAGCTGGACGCTTTGAACACCAAGTTGGAGATCATCGGCGAGAGCGCCGAGGCGTATCTGTTTTTCACCGACCGACAGGGCAATGTGCTTATTGCCTCCGACCCGGACAAGCTTACCACCACCACCGTGCCGCTGGATATCTGCCAGCGCGCCAACGCAGTGGCTGACCCGGACGCCCGGCACTACCACGCTTTCGGCGATTTGGGCGGTGCCCTGACCGAAAAAAGCTATATCGCGGCGGTGGAGACCATCGACGACCAGAGCCTGTTCAGCGGCTGGCTGTTTTTGTGCTCCTCCGGCGCGCAGCTCACCGACTTTAAACAGCAGTTCTGGTCCAACTTCCTGATGTCTGCCTGCGTGATGCTGCTGTGCGCCAGCGTGCTGACCCGCCTGCTGATGCGTCAGCTCACCGACCCGCTGCAAAAGGTCACCGATGCCGCCCAGCGCTTTGGCGGCGGCGACCTCTCTGTCCGCGTGGAGGGCGTGGAGGGCGATGGCGAGGTGGCAGACCTTGCCCGCACCTTCAACCAGATGGCGGAGAACATCCAGTCCAACGATAACTCCCGGGGTCAGTTCATGGGCAACATCGCCCACGAACTGCGCACCCCCATGACCACCATCAAGGGCTTTGTGGACGGCATTCTGGACGGCACCATCCCGCCCGAGATGCAGAACCACTACCTGCAGCTGGTCAGCGAGGAGACCGGCCGTCTGGCACGGCTCATCCAGAATATGCTGGATCTCTCCAAGCTGGAAAGCGGCGAGTATCAGGTGAACGCCCGGATGTTCAATATCTGGGAGACCCTGACCGGCGTGGCACTGGCGGCAGAGCAGCGCATCAACGATGGTATGATCGAGCTGGAAGGCCTGACCATGGATGAAAAGGTGCTGGTCTACGCCGACCCCGACCTGATCCATCAGGTGGCGTATAACCTGCTGGACAACGCCATCAAGTTCACCCCGGCGGGCGGCACCATCCGCTTCAGCGTGGAAAAGCTGGGCCCCGAGGCCGAGATCTCCATCTGGAACTCCGGGCAGGGCATCAGCCCGGAGGCGCTGCCCTATGTGTTCGAGCGGTTCTATAAAGAGGACCGCTCCCGCGGCCTGCACGCCCGCGGCTCCGGTTTGGGACTGAACATCTGCAAGGTGCTGGTCAATCTGTCCGGTGGGCAGATCCGCGTGGAGAGCCAGCAGGGCGAGTGGTGCCGCTTTGTGTTCACCCTGCCCACCTGTTCCCCCAATCCCGGCGGCATGAAGCGCCTGCCGGATGCCGCCGGGCAGCCCGGCGCAGTGGAGGACCCCGCCAGCATGAAGCCGGTAGAATAAGACCCCGCAGCCAGACTGCCCCGCCCGGGCGGTCTGGCTGCTTTGGCGTTGTTGGAATAAAAATTCTGCTTACCGCTGTGACCCCCTCTTGTGAAAATGCGTTTGGAGCACTCCGCAGAGTGCGACAAACGCGAAATTATAAATAATCTTTCCGCTGAATATGCGCAAAGCGAACGCGGAGCGCATTCAAAATCGTCCCACATAAAAAGGCTGCTGCACAAAACCCTGTGCAGCAGCCTTAACTATTAACTTGCGGATCAGATGCTGAACTGCACGGCGCAGAAGGCGGCATAGATGCACAGCAGTGCAATGCCCTGCGGGCGGCTCAGCTTGCCCTTGATCAGAGCGGGCAGGGTGAGCAGCAGCATCACGGCAAACATGACCGGGATATCCATCACCAGCGAAGCGTTCATGCCTGCGATGGTGGAGTTCTGCGGGATGCTGAAGGGTGCCAGCGTAACGGACACGCCGCTGACCAGCACCAGATTGAACACGTTTGCACCGATGACGTTGCCCAGCGACAGCGCGCCGTGGCCCTTAGCCAGCGAGGTGATGGCAGTGACCAGCTCCGGCAGCGAGGTGCCCAGTGCCACAAAGGTCAGCGCAATGACCGACTCCGGCACGCCCAGTGCCTGCGCGATGAGGGTGCCGTTGTCCACCAGCAGGTCAGCGCCCACAGCAATGAGCACTGCGCCGATGGCCAGCAGCCCCAGCTCCTTGGCAAAGGGGCCTTCCTCAGCCTGCTCCTCCTCTTCCGGGGCGGGGGTGTTTTTCATAGCCAGCACGTTGCACACGATGTAAGCCACGAACATGGCCAGCAGGATCAGACCTACCGGGCGGGTGAAGGAGCCGGTGGTGTAGGCCACACCGGCATAGAAAGCGGCAGCCACAAAGAAGAAGGCCACCGGGGTGCGCAGGCTCTTGGGGTCAACCTTGCCCGGGCGCACCGCAATGGTGATGGCGGCGATCAGTGCAGAATTGCAGATGACCGAGCCGATGGCGTTGCCGTAGGCGATCTCGCCGTGACCGGTGAGGGCAGAGGTGGTGGACACCATGACCTCCGGCAGGGTGGTACCGATGGACACCACCGTGGCACCGATGAGCAGCTCCGGCACATGGAAGCGGCGGGCGATGCCGGTGGCACCGTCCACAAACCAGTCGCCGCCCTTGATCAGGCACAGCAGACCCACGATAAACAACAGAACAGGGATCAGCATAATATTTCTCCTTTTTTTTCAAATGATGGCAGCAGAGGCACAAAAAAAAGACCTTTATCACATCTTGCCCGGAACGGGGAAATGTGATAAAAGTCTCAAGCATCCGGTGCTGCATCGGGCATTTCTGCCGGGACTGTCGCTGCAGCACAGCGCACCCGTTTTTCAACCAAGGTACGCCCCTTACTCCCTTTTATCTAGAGAATATTATACCTGTTTTCCGGCAAAAGCGCAAGGGGAAATATGGGATTTATTCTGCCTTGATCACTTTTTTGGCGTTGGGGTAAATGTGCTCCATGCGGGCGTTGTCGAAATGCTCATCAAGGAACACTTCCAGCTGTCCGTTGGGCGCTTCGCCGCTGGTGCGGGCATCGTACCGCGCCAGTGCCAGCGCGCTGGTAAGCATATTCACCGCCATGAACACCGCCAGTGCCGCTGTCATCCACGGACGGATATGGCTGCGCACCTTTTTCATCAGCTTCAGCACCAGCGGGTAGCCGTAGCGCATCCACAGCACCGCCGCAATGCCCCAGAAAAAGCAGTACAGCAGGTTGATACGCCCGCCCAGATTGAACTTGAACTTGCTGTAATCCCAGAACACGGTACCGAACAACAGCTCGGTGACGGCACTGCACACATACTCGTACACGCCGCCCAGCACCGTGCCGAAGGCGAAGAGATAGCGGTCGCTTTTGTCCTGATTCTGCCGCAGCAGCACGGTAGCCATGGCCAGCGCCAGCCCCCACACCACGCTGAAAGGCCCCCATACCAAGCTGGAACGGCTCATCCACACTCCGGCGGTCAGGCGGCAGAACACGGTCTCCACCACATCGCCCAGAAACGCCCCGATGACGAACAGCCACAGCAGGTCTGCCGCGCTGAGGAAGTCGGCTTTCCCCTTCTGCACTGCCGTGGGCTGCTGCCGGGCGGCTTCCGGGTAGGCGCGCTGGATGCGCTTTTCCACATACAAGGCAATGCGGCGGCGCAAGGTGTCGGAGCGCGCCTCCAGTTTCTGGTTCAGCTGTTCCAGCACCGGGTGCTGCGCCGCGTACCGCCCCACCAGAACCGCCGAGCCGATCTGATCCAGCGCCGCGATGCCCAGCGCGACCCATACCAGCGGATGCAGCAGCCAGTCCGGCACAAGGGCGCACAGACGCAGCAGCAGCCCGTTGCCCCAAAGCACGGTCACCATGCCCAGCGCACCCCACAGCACCGAGTACTGTAAGCAGACGTAGCCGTTCAGGTTGAATTTTTTATCGGAGTAGTCCCACCATTTGCGGTTGTGCAGCCGCTCCAGCAGCTTTGCCGTGAGCCACTCCACCACGGTAGCCGTAAGCATACAGGCCACAAACAGCACCACCGGCTTTGTGCGCATATCTGCAAAGCCCACTGCCATCAGGATGGCCGTGGTACCATACACAAAGCAAAACGGCCCCGCCGCCATGCCGCGGTTTGCAAACCGCCTGCCCCGGAAGGTAGCCACCACGGTCTCCCCTACCCACCCAAGGAAGGAATAGACCAGATACAGCACGCCCAGCGTGTAGAAGTTCAGTGTCATCGCGCTTTCCTCGCCTTCTGTTTTTATGTTTTGATTGTACTCGCTTGCGCCGGTTTATACAAGAGGACAGCAGAAAAATGTTACAATTGGCGTGCGTTTTCATTTTACGAACGCATCATTCCGCTAAAAAAGCCGCTGCACAAACACGGTGCAGCGGCTCTCAGGGTCATTTTTTACAGCTTACAGCTGACTCTTGTACAGCTCCACAATCTCCTCCACGCTGGTGTCGCGGGGGTTACCGGGGCGGCAGGCGTCTGCAAAAGCGGACTCGGCGAGGAACTGGATGTCCTCTTCCTTCAGGATGCCGTGCAGGTTTGCGGGGATGCCCACATCTGCGCTCAGCTGCTTGACGGCGGCGATGGTAGCATCAGCGGCTTCCACATCGTTCATCTCGTCAATGCCCATAACGCCCATGGCCTTACCCACGGCGCGGTAGCGTTCGCCGGCAACGCTCTTGTTGTACTCCAGACCCACCGGCAGCAGGATGGCGCAGGCCACACCGTGGGGGGTGTCATACAGAGCAGACAGGCCGTGTGCCATGGAGTGCACGATGCCCAGACCCACGTTGGAGAAGCCCATACCGGCGATGTACTGGCCCAGAGCCATGCCCTCGCGGCCCTCCGGGGTGTTCTGCACAGCGCCGCGCAGGCTCTGGCTGATGAGCTTGATGGCTTCCAGATGGAACATATCGGAGATGACGCAGTGGCCCTTGGTGATGTAGCCCTCGATGGCGTGGGTCAGCGCATCCATACCGGTGGCGGCGGTCAGACCCTTGGGCATGGAGGACATCATATCGGGGTCAACCACAGCGATCTCGGGGATATCGTTGGTGTCCACGCAGACGAACTTGCGCTTCTTCTCCACGTCGGTGATGACGTAGTTGATGGTGACCTCGGCAGCAGTACCGGCGGTGGTGGGCACTGCGATGGTGAACACCGCGTGCTTCTTTGTGGGAGCAACACCTTCCAGAGAGCGGACGTCCGCAAACTCGGGGTTATTGATGATGATGCCGATGGCCTTTGCGGTATCCATGGAGGAGCCGCCGCCGATGGTCACGATGCAGTCAGCCTCGGCAGCCTTGAAGGCAGCCACGCCGTCCTGTACGTTGGCGATGGTGGGGTTGGGCTTGATCTCGCTGTAAACAGCGTAGGCAAAGTTTGCGGCATCCAGCAGGTCGGTGACCTTTTTGGTAACGCCAAACTTGATCAGGTCGGGGTCGGAGCAGACGAAAGCCTTCTTGTAGCCACGGGCGGTCAGCTCGGGAACGATGTTCTCGATAGCACCGTGGCCGTGGTAGGAGATGGTATTCAGAACAATGCGGTCAGCCATAATACAAATCCTCCAAATCTGTTTGCAGCCGCCTTTCCGGCGGCGTTCCTCTACGTTTCAGCATAGCACATCGTCAAAAAATTTGCAATGTAAAATTGTTTAAATTTGTAGTATATTTTTATACTTGTGTATTATTTTCTGTCATTTTTGTCTGTTTTCCGGCATTATTATCCCCTGCAAAAAAACAATCCTTGCCAAATGGCCGTGCCTGTGTTATACTATCTTAGTAACCTTTGCTGGTGTGGCGCAATGGCAGCGCAACTGATTTGTAATCAGTGGGTTGCAGGTTCAACTCCTGTCACCAGCTCCATACAAAATCCCTGGATCCATTTGGATCCGGGGATTTTTTTGTGCCGAACGCAGGCTCCTTCCTGCGCAAAGAACGACTTTCTTCGTAAAATTTGTGCAAGATGTCGCAAAAATATTGTCTTCGTAAAAAAAAGCAGTATAATACAAGCAACAACAACTAACAGGAGGGAAAATGGAATGCGTCACTCTTTGGGAACCATCGCCTGGCGCGGGCTGAAAGGCCGCCGCCGCGATACCGCTATGATGCTCTGCGTGCTGGCGGCAGTGTTTGCGCTGCTTACAGCGGTGCTGTGCTATCAGCAGAGCGGCAGCCGCGCCATGGAGGTGCAGCGCCAGGATCTTTACGGTGCCTGGCAGCTTGCCCGTTACGACCTGACCGCCGCAGATGCCGATGCCTTTGTGCAGCAGACAGCCCCCGCTGCGGTGGGGCGTGCGGCGCAGTATGCGATCCTTGTCAACGACAAGGACCTTGCCTTTGGCGCGCTGGGCACTGTGGACGAGGGATATCTCTCCTGTGGGCAGCTGCAGCTGCTCAGCGGACGGCTGCCCGGCACCGCCGGAGAGGCAGCGCTGACCACCTCGGTGCTGGACAGCATCGGGGCCTCCTATGAGCTGGGGCAGACCGTGACCCTGCAGGCGGTGCATGGGGACGATGCACCGGTCCTGCTGCAATTTACCCTGTGCGGGGTGCTGCCCTCCTACGATGCCTACTGGGCGGTGGGCAGCAACCTGCCGGTGGATGCGCTGGTCACCGCCGACAGTCTGCCCCAAAGCTGGGACAGCAAAATACAGCTGCTGTGCTGCTATGCTGGTGCCGTGCCGCTGGCTCCTTATATAGACGGCAGCCAGGATCCCACCTGGGTGCGCAACACCTACGCCTATCCGGAAGCGGATCTGACCCGGAGCGGCAGCTGGGCTTTTATGGGCGGCTGTGCCCTGCTGACCCTGTGCGCGGTGCTCGTGCTGTGCACCCTGCAGCTGCGCCGCCGGGAGCAGAGCCTTGTCACTCTGCGTATGATCGGTGCCGGAAAAACCGCCCTCGTGGCGCTGTGCCTGTGGGAAGCCGTTTTTCTGCTGCTGTTCTGCCTGCCGATCGGCAGCCTGCTGGGGGTCGGCCTGTGTGCCGCCACCCTTGCCGTGCAGGGGCACGTGCGCTATCTCAGCCTGCCGTGGGGACAGCTGGCGCTGGCGTGGGCTACCGGCACCGGGGCCGTGCTGCTGGGCTTTTTGCTGCCTGCCCTGCGGCAGGCCGGGCAAAAGCTGACCCATCTGCCCCAGAAAAAGGTAAGATTACAGCGCCGTGTGCGGCTGCTTACGCCGCTGCCGCTGCGGCTGGTGGTGCTCAATGCGCTGGGGCTTACGCTGGCGCTGTGCTGTGTGTTCCTGAGCACCTGGAAGCTGCTTCCCTACCGCCGCACGGCGGCTTCGGCAGCGGTGCAGGTAAGCGCCGGGCAGAACACCCTGACCGACGGCCTTGCGGAGGATCTGCTGCGCCTGCCGGACGTCCAGCAGGCCGCCATGCGCACCGATATGAACTATCTGTGCGGCCTTTCCAGCGATGCCTTTACGGCGCATGACCTGTGGGGACTGTATACCCACCAGGACAGCCTCTACACCATGTTTACCATGCAGGATGCAGACACGGTAAACACCCTTGTCACCGCATTGCCGGATGCAGAGCTGGAAGCGCTGGCTGCGCAGTGCAGCACCCCTGTGGATCTGGACGCACTGCGCAGCGGGCAGGCCGTGCTGCTGTATGCGCCGGATTTTGTACTGGACGAAAACGGCCAGACCCAGTGGGGCACGCAGGCCGCACCCTTTGCGGGCTGCACGGCAGTGCTGGAGTACCCTACCCTGGACGGCGCACACAGCCAAAAGAGCCTGACCATCGGCGGCGTGATTGCAAGCATTGATATGGACAGCCTGCCCTTTGCAGACAGCTCCCCCACCACCTACCAGCTGTACTGCAGCCAGGCGCTGGGCCGCGCCCTCTGGGCAGAAGAATACGGCACGCCCTACGGGTATACCGCCATCAACCTGAAACTAAAAGCCAACGCCAGCTACGCTACCCAGAAATCCATTGCAGGGCTGGTGACCCGCCGGGGCGGCGTACTGCGCACCAACAGCTACGAAACTGCCAGCCGGATGTATCAGGAAGGCAGCACCGGCGCGTTCTTCTGGGCGGTCGCCGGAGTGGTGGGCGCTGCACTGGCCCTGTTTTTACTGTGGAACCTGTTCGGGCTGTACTGGCAGCACCAGCGGCTGCGCATCGGTATCTTTCAGGCAGAGGGCACCTCGGCTGCCATGCTGCGGCACTGCGGCATCCGGCAGGGCGTGCTTGCAGTGCTGGGTGCGCTTTTGCTGGGCAACCTGGCCGTATGGGGCCTGTGGCGCTGGAGCTGGCACAGCCTGGTCACCCGGCAGAGCGGCCGCATCCTGACCTTTGCGGCCCTGCCTATGGCCGTATCGGAGTATCCCTGGGCGCTGCACCTTGCGGTATGCGCAGGTTATCTGCTGTTCGTGCTGGCGCTGCAGCTGGCCCCGCTGGAGCGGCTGGCACGCAGCCAGCCCATGGACAATCTGAAAAAAGGAGTGTAACGCGATGAGAGAGATCGTACTGGAAGCCCGGGCTGTGACCCGTACCTACGGCACCGGCACCGGTGCCACCCACGCCCTGCGCGGGGTGGATGTGGAGATCGAGCAGGGCAGGTTTACCGCCATCATCGGGGCCAGCGGCTGCGGCAAATCTACCCTGCTGCAGGCACTTGGCGGGTTGGATGCCCCCACCAGCGGCAAGGTACTGCTGGAAGGGCAGGATCTGTATGCGCTGCCGGATGCCGCACTTGCCCGGCTGCGCCGTACGCGGCTGGGGTTCGTGTTCCAGGCATTCCACCTGCTGCCGGAGTATACGGTGCGGGACAACATCCTGCTGCCGCTGCTGCTGGACAAACGGGAGCCGGACGAGGAATACCTTGCCCTGCTTACCCGGCAGCTGGGGCTGACCGCGCTGCTGCAGCGCCAGCCCACCCAGCTTTCCGGCGGGCAGCAGCAGCGCGCCGCCATTGCCCGGGCACTGATCACCCGCCCTGCGGTCGTGCTGGCAGACGAGCCTACCGGCAACCTGGACCACCAGAACAGCGTGGAGGTATTCCGCCTGCTGCGGGAGGCAGCCGCACAGCAGCACCAGACCGTTGTGTATGTCACCCACGACCAGGGGCTTGCGGCGCAGGCAGACCGGGTGCTGCGGATGCAGGATGGCCGGATCGAAGAAGCATAAAACCTGCACTTTTTTCTCTGTCCGGGTGTTTGCGAATGGCGGATCTTGTTGTATAATAGAGAAAACACGCCCCGGAACAAAAGGAGGAACCAAGCATGATCCAATTCGGTCTACGTCTGCACGATGCAGAAAAGCTGCCCATTGAACAGGTGCTGCCGCTGGTACGCCAGAAGGGCTTTTCCTGCGTGCATCTGGCGCTGAGCAAATCCCTGAAGGAGGTGCCCAACACCCCCTCTGCCCTCACCCCCGGCTACGCGGCCTATCTGCGCCGCCTGTTTGCCAAAAACGAGCTGGACATTGCGATGCTGGGCAACTACCTGAATCTGGCGCACCCGGATACGGCTGCCCTGCACGCCATTCAGGAAAAGTACTATGCGCATATCCGCTTTGCCAGCCTGCTGGGCTGCGGCATGGTGGGCACCGAGACCGGTGCACCCAACGCGGAGTACAAGTTCTGCCCGGAGTGCCGCAGCGATGCCGCCCTTGCTACCTTTATCAAGAACTTCAAGCCGGTGGTGCGCTGCGCCGAGCAGTACGGCGTGACCATTGCCATTGAGCCGGTGGTCAGACACATTGTGTATGACGCCCGCCGCGCCCGCACCGTGCTGGACGAGATCGGCAGCCCCAATCTGCAGATTCTGCTCGACCCGGTGAACCTTTTGAACATGGAAAACGTAGACCAGCGGGAGGAAGTGTTCGCCGAGACCATTGAGCTGCTGGGCAAGGATGTGGCCATGATCCACTTCAAGGACTTTTTGCTGCAGGACGCCGACGGGCAGCTGGCTGCCACCGGTGCCGGACAGGGCGGTATGGGCGACTACCGCACCATTCTGCGGTTTGCCAAGGAACAGAAGCCCTATGTGTTCGCCACCTTGGAGAACACCACCCCGGAAAACGCAGTCCAGTGCCTGCAATATCTGCAAAAACAGTACGACGAGTGCTGATAACAAATTGAACTGCACGCTGCTATCCGCAGCAGCTGGTGTTTTCATAGTATGAAAAAAGTCTGAACCGGTGGCTCATGCCTCAGTTCAGACTTTTTTGTTATTCTATGCCTTTATCTGCCAGCGGCAAAGGCTCGGGCCTTCGTAGCCTGAAAGCTGATCTGCTCAATGGCCTCGTTGAGAATACTAAAATTGAGAATTATTTGTCAATTTTCGGAAGGTGCGGAGTAGTCACCCCTGCCCCCCTAATGAAAGCAAAACGGCCTGAGCCCTGTACCATACAGGATCCAGACCGTTCCGATTGCTTTACTTCTGCTCTTTGTCCACTACCTGGATCTTGCCCTTCTTCCACAGCACATAGGAAGTCAGGATGCCGATGGGCAGCATCACGATGATAAAGATGCCCACAAGCCCGCCCAGCACGGAGCCGTAGCCTGCAAGACGTGCGGCGAGGGAAAGCACCGTCATGATGATGAGCACCGGAAGCACCCCCTTGATGCCACCCTTGACCACCTTGCTGCCGCTGGACGAGCTGGCGAACAGACCCAGCGCCATGGAGCCGAACAGGGCCGGCAGCAGGTAGCCGGAGGCCGTTTTGACGGCGGGCAGCTCGAACACCGGGCTGATGAAGGAGGCGCACACCGCTGCCAGCGTCAGGATGGCAACCGTCATCAGGGAGGAGACCGCAACAGCCACCGAGGCAATGGCCTCACCCTCCGGGGTATTGGGCTGCTTTTTGGTCAGGTTCATGGCGTTTGCCGCCACCGGGAGCTTCAGGTTCATAATGTTGCCGGTGATGAAGGCCAGATAGGCCGAGCAGCCCAGAATGGGGGTGTAGCTCAGTGCTTCCGAAAAGCCCACCGGGATGTAGATGAGCAGGATGGAAAAGGTGTTCACGTTGAACACCTCGCCCAGAGACGGGATGCTGTCGTAGGCAGCCAGCACCACAAAGGGCAGCGCCACCATGTAAATGAGGGCGATCAGGGTACCCACACGGCCCCAGCGGTGCGCCCAGCTCTGGAAGGAGTCCATTTTGGTCTCAGTCTTTGCTTTGCTCATGTCCGTTTTCCTCCTCAAACGAAAATCCGTACCCACGCCAGCGACGAGATCAGACCGCCCAGCATGGAGAATGCCATCACGAAGTTATTGAGCCATGCAAGACCCGGGCGCTTTGCCAGCACGCCCACACCAATGGCGATCACAAGACCGGTGATCATAACGGCAGCCTGCACATTGTCAGTGAACAGCAGAATGGGAATGTATACCGAGAACATCACAAGCATGAACACGCCGGACAGCACGTTTTTCCAGGTGCTGCCGCCGTTTTCGGCTGCAGAGCGGTCCACGCTCTTGCACAGCTTTTTGCCGAGAGGCAGCAGGATCAGGAAACCGCTCAGCATACCCACGCTCATCAGGATCATCACCACGCCGAACTGCCGTCCGGTGGCGCTTTCCAGCATTTCCGCAGAGGATGCGTAGCCCAGCACCTGCGCAATGGAGCTGGAGATCATAGTCTCGTAGGACAGAGAACCGATGACCGACAGCCGCCACCATGCCCACACGCTGCCCAGCACCGCAATGAGCACGAACAGACCCACCACGATGGAAAGGCTGGGCACGACGGAAAATATAAGGCTGGATTTGATCACGTTGCTCAGTTCCTTGCGGGTGATGCCCAACTCCAAACAGTGGTCGTAGGCCTTTTTGAGGTAGACCAGCGAGAATGCGGAAATGTACAAAAGACCGCCGATGACCAGCGCCAGCAGCAGCGGGCTTTGGATGATATCTTTCATGGTTGCCATAGATTGTTCTTCCTATAAATACAGAATAAACGAAAAAAAGCGGGTATTTTCTGCCCGCCGTCCTCGTGATACGGACAGGATACCCAAAAAAGCAGTTTCTGTCAAATGAGTATGCCTAAAGTGTGAACAGCTTTTGGATACATTTCCGGCAGGAGAAGCCGTAAAAAGCTTTTACCGTGTTAAAATAATAAAGTGTTGACTGCCGGTCACTTTGCTTCCGTTGAAAATTGCACAAATTTTAAAGAAAATTTCTGTCGTTCTGCTGAAAGCAGCAGGCATAGGCAAGGTGTTTTTCTGCCTTGTCCTTGTCGGTGTATCAGGTCTTTTTTCGTAAAATACAAAGCAAAAAGGGAGTTCCGTCCCGGACCAATGTCCGGGCAGAGCTCCCTTTTCACTTATTTTATTATGTCTTACTCGGCTTCCAGATCCTGCAAGGTCAGCTTGTCGGCGGTGTAGCCGTTGCCCTCCCTGTTCAGGACAGCTTGATCTTCAAATCAGCCAGCAGATTTACCGCCTCCGGCAGCGAGAACCTGGCATCCTTCAGGCGGCTGCCCAGAATATCCACCTTATAGCCGGTGGCCTCCCGGAAATCCGCCTTGCGCAGATCGCACTGGTAGAACTCCGTTTCGTGCAGCTCTGTGCCCTTGAAACTTGCCAGTTGCATCTCGCACTTGGCAAACATGGAGCCTACGATCTCGTTTCCGTTTGAAAAATCGAAGCGGTTGAAGTTCATTTCGGTAAAGGTGTTGTATTTCAGACTACAGTCCTTCAGCGTGTGGATGGGATCCGGGAAGGCCCCGTTTGACAGCAACGGTGCCCATTCGATTTCCTGCAGGCGGCAGTCCTCAAAATCCAGCGACTGCACTGAGGAGGACACGCTCCGCAGCCCGGTGATCTCGCACCGCACGAACCGACACTCGTTCAGGGTGGTGTGGTCCAGCTCACATTTTGAAAAGGAGCAGTCCACAAATACGCAGTCCGCAAAATCGCAGCTTTCAAAGGCTTCCCCTGCAAATGACAGGCCGGTAAACCGTTCACCTTCGCAATAACGTTCTGTCATAGCCTTCCCCTTTTTATCGCAGTTCTTCCAGCAGGGCGGTGCAACCCTCCAGCACATCCTGCCATGTAGCTTCAAAGTCCCCGGTGTACCACGGGTCTGCCACATCGCCGGGGCGGCGGGTGTGATCCATCAGCAGCGAGACTTTGTGCTCCGGGTCGCCGCCCACAAACCGTGCCATGTTCCGCAGGTTGTTGTGATCCATGGCGATAAGATAATCGTAAGTCTCGTAGTCCCGCCGGGTCATCTGCCGGGCGGTCTTGCCTGCACAGGAGATGCCGTGCTCTGCCAACTTGCGCCGGGCCGGCGGATAGACTGGGTTGCCGATCTCCTCGGTGCTTGTGGCTGCCGAGGCTATTTCAAACCGCGCGGAAAGCCCGGCCTTTTCCACCAAGTCCTTCATCACAAATTCCGCCATAGGGCTGCGGCAGATATTGCCGTGGCAGACAAACAACACCTTTTTCATCTTACTCCCCCAGCGTCTCGCCCAG
>OHNX01000446.1_pt1 | contig 18424 bp, 15 predicted proteins | sample 1569691 | NCBI WGS metagenome assembly OHNX01 (sample SAMEA3879507, study PRJEB24766) | human gut metagenome | biome: human-associated habitat; feature: feces | place: USA | collected 1985/1987
ATACAATAAATAACATAAAAGAGGGTGCGCCATAGACTTATGACACACCCTCCTTCTGATTATTCTTATTGATGTTGGATGAAAGGTAGGATTAGAACGTTAAATCTACTTCTACCGGACAATGGTCGCTGCCCATGATTTCAGTATGAATTTTAGCTTCTGTAATCTGTTCCTTGATACGGTCGGATACTAGGAAGTAGTCGATACGCCAACCAGCATTCTTCTCGCGCGCCTTGAAACGGTATGACCACCACGAATAGGTAACCTCATCAGGGTGGAGATAACGGAAGCTGTCGGTGAAGCCATCATTCAGAAGAACGGTCATCTTTTCGCGCTCCTCATCGGTGAAACCGGCATTGCGGCGGTTGGTCTTCGGATTTTTGATATCTATCTCTTCGTGTGCTACATTCAGATCGCCGCAGATGACGACTGGTTTCTTGGCATCAAGAGATTTCAGAAACTTGCGGAAATCGTCTTCCCAAGTCATGCGATAATCCAGGCGCTTGAGTTCTGTCTGAGAATTTGGGGTGTAGCAGGTAACGAGATAGAACTGGTCATATTCCAGCGTGATGATTCTGCCTTCATGATCATGTTCCTCTATGCCCATGCCATAGCTTACGCTCAAAGGCTTGTGCTTGGTATAAATGGCTGTACCAGAGTATCCTTTTTTCTCAGCGTAGTTCCAATAACTCTCGTAGCCCTCAAACAGAAGGTCGAGCTGTCCCTCCTGCATCTTTGTTTCCTGCAGGCAGAAGAAGTCGGCATCGAGTTCCTTAAACTGGTTCTCGAAGTCCTTGCCTACGCAAGCGCGCAGGCCATTTACATTCCATGATATAAACCTTAACATTGTGTTTATTGATTATTTAGTAGTGATTATTGATTATTTAGTATTGATTATTTAGTAGTGATTAGTGATTACTTATGGACTCTAACGATTATCACTAATAACTAATCATTATATTTAAATTCTCTTCGTTTCTCCTCTCAGCAGACTCATAAACTCCTGGCGGGTGTTCAGTGAATTGAAAACTCCGCTGTAGTCGCTGGTGGTGGTAATAGAATTCTGTTTCTCTACACCTCGCATTTGCATGCACATATGCTTGGCTTCTATCACAACCATCACACCCTGAGGATTCAATGTTTCCTGAATGCAGTCTTTAATCTGCTGGGTAAGACGCTCCTGTACCTGGAGACGGTGGCTATAGATATCAACCACACGGGCTATCTTGCTCAGACCGGTAATCTTTCCGTTTGGGATATAAGCTACATGCACCTTGCCATAGAAAGGAAGCATGTGGTGCTCGCACATCGAGAAGAAATCAATATCTTTCACGATGACCATCTGGTTGTATTTCTCTTCGAAGAGGGCATCGGTCAATACCTTGTGTGCATCCTGTGTATAGCCACGAGTCAGTATCTGCATAGCCTTGGCTACTCGCATCGGCGTTTTTACAAGTCCTTCACGTTCAGGGTCTTCTCCCAAGAGCTTTAATACTTCAGTATAGTGTTCTGCGAGTTCGTCCAATCCCTCGCGAAATTCTGTTTCTGTATTCATCTTATTTATTTTATAATTCTTAATTAATAGTCAATAATTTACAATTAATAGTTTATAGTTAGACCTACGGCATCAATGCTGTAAACTGTTAACTATCAACTATAAACTATTAACTAGTACTGTACCGTAATCAGTCCCTTTACAAGGCATGCCTGTCTGTATCCCAGGGAACGAACCTTGGCGAGCATCTTCTGGGCTTCAGCTAAGCTGCGGAAGTTGCCCATTCGGCAAATCCATCTTGGTGAGTAGAAATGAACATAAACCGGCTGTTCAGGGAAATGAACTTTTAGCTGGTTGCCTGTCCGTTCTGCTTTCAGACGGTCGTTACGTGAATTGCCGCCAGCAAAAGCCTGTACTCTATATCCTGTAACCTTATAGCTTTTGCGCATCACTTTCTTGCGCATATCCACTACAGGTGTCTCTTTTTCTTCGTTTTTGTTCTCTGCCTTTTGGGCATTGTTCACGTGGGCATTCTCTCGGGTTGCCTCACGATGCTGTGGCTCAGCCTTTTTCAGGGAATCAGGACCCTGCTTGTGCTGAGTTTCAGGCTCTTTTTCTTTTTTCTGTGGGGTAGTCTTAGTCTTGTCGTCTTGTGGAATTACTTGTTTGCCGTTTACCAGTTCATCAATCGCCTTACTTTGGTTCACGGTTACAACACCCTTTCCCGGTTCCTTCTTTTTGAGATGGTCCAGGTAGTTCTGCGCATTAGCTGTGAATGTTGAGCAGAGGATCATAATCAATAATGTGACGAATTGTTTCATGACTATTCCTTTTATTTTTTTGTCATCTTGTTTTAAAACAGCACCTTATTTTTGGATCTCTATATATAATAAGGTGTAATGAAGAATGAAGGGATGCGCTTCACGAGAAGGCATCCCTTCGGGAAATGTAATATCCTTATGAGATTACTTCTTCCAAGCGTCGATGATACCCTTGAAGTCAGCAGCCTTCAAAGAAGCACCACCGATCAAACCACCGTCGATGTTTGGCTTAGCGAAGAGCTCAGGAGCGTTGCTAGCCTTGCAGCTACCACCGTAGAGGATTGAAGTCTCCTCAGCAGCCTCGTTGCCATACTTCTCTGCTACGATAGAGCGGATGTATGCCAACATCTCTTCAGCCTGGTCAGAAGTAGCAGTCTTACCTGTACCGATAGCCCAGATTGGCTCGTAAGCAAGGATGATGTTCTTCCAAGCGTCAGCGCTCAAGTGGAATACTGAACCTTCCAACTCAGCCTTTACTACCTCGTTCTGCTTCTCAGCCTCACGCTCCTCGAGAGTCTCACCGCAGCAGAAGATAACCTTCAAACCGTTAGCCAAAGCCAACTCTACCTTCTCCTTCAAGATCTCTGCTGTCTCGCCATAGTACTGACGACGCTCTGAGTGGCCGAGGATAACATACTGAGCACCTGTGCTCTTTACCATCTCTGCTGAAACCTCACCAGTGAAAGCACCCTTAGCCTTGTCTGCGCAGTTCTCTGCACCAAGACCTACAATCTCTGAATCCAAAACCTGAGCTACTGAAGCCAAGTGGATGAATGGAGTACAGATTACTACGTCGCAGTTTGGTTTGTCTGCTACCAATGCCTCGTTGATCTCCTTAGCGAGAGCAACACCGTCCTGCAGGTTCATGTTCATTTTCCAGTTACCTGCTACAATTTTCTTTCTCATTTTTCTTTTCTTTTTAAAAGTTGATAATATTCTGTTCGAATTCTCTTTCTTTCTGATCCAGGCGCCCCAAGCCCAGAGCCGGTCGGCAATGGTGAGGAGTACCAGTGGAATGATGAACCAGGAGATGATGCCGGCTATCTTCTTGGCGGCACTTACTTCCGGCATCTTGCCTATCTCGGTCTTCTCCAGTGGCTTGTCACCAATCTCTGCCATGTCAGGCAAATCGTTGTGGCTCCATTTCTGGATGATGGTTCCGTTCTTCAGCAGAAGAAGACCTGGGTTGCTGCGGATTACCGTTTTCAGCGTAGTCTCGTCTGTGACATAGAAGGGATATTCCGCTCCTGTTATGTCCTGCCAGTGCTTGATGGCTTTCTCCGTACTTGCCGTGAGGCAGAGAAAACGGTAGCCATGGTCGTTGGCATATTCGTAAATCTCATCGATATTGCCGAAGTTGCTGTCATCGGCAAATTCAAGATGTGGCGAAACCAGGAGGAAGGTGTAGCCTTTATCGTGAATCACTTCCTGGGTAATGTCTTCTCCCGTCGTGGCATCAGCTATGCTGAAGTCGTGGATTGGAGGTACGTAACCTTCTTCGGTCTGAACCGTCTTGCTGTCGATGAAGGTCCAGGTAGAGTCGGGATAGTTGTCTATCGTAAACTCCTTCCGCTCTCCGTTCTTCTCCAGGATGAAGGTGGTATCAAACTTGGGTTGCTTGGCTCCTTTCGGTATCTCCATGCTCTTGGCGATGTTGACACCTATATGATAAGGACGGAAGTCGAATTGCGGAAGATACCACAGACTCCAGATACTCATCACGATGGAGAAGAGGAAGGTGTAGTTGATGGCAATCCACTGGGTTGGTTTAGATACCAACTGTGGCATTTCCAGCGGTTTCTTCCATAGCAGGATAGCGATGGCAAGGAGGATGAGGTTCTTGACGAGCGTCTCCATGTTGGTTAGCACGATGGCATCACCGAAGCAACCGCAATCTTTCACCGGGTCTGCGATGACAATCCACAGGGTAATCAGCGTCATCACGCTCATCACGAGCAGCGCAATCTTGCTGACCAGTTTTCTGCGGATGGCAAGAAACAGGAAGATACCGATGGCAAACTCGCACATAGCCAGCATGATAGACATCAGCAATGTGCTCCATGAAGGGAACATCCAATCGATGTGCAGCACCTCCAGATAGTCGGTTATCTTGTATTGCGTGCCTAATGGGTCAATTCCCTTCACAAATCCTGAGAAAATGAAGGTTATTGCCATCAGCAGTCGCCCGATATTGACCGCTATCTTTGTTAATATGTGAGTTGCCTTATTCTTCATCATTTTATATTTTTACTTCTCGCTCATTTTGATGGCACCGAAGACGGCATAGTTGATGATGTCCATATAGTTGGCATCAATACCTTCAGAAACGAGGGTTGCGCCTGCGATGTCTTCAATTTCCTTTACGCGCTGAATCTTGGTCAGGATGAAGTCTGTATAACTGCTGACTCTCATCGAGCGCCATGCTTCATCATAGTCATGGTTCTTCCTGAGCATCAGTTCCAGTGCCTCCTTTGCATGGAGGTCGTATAGTTTCATAGCCTCTTCGGGTGTCATATCCACCTCATCCACGAAAGGCTTTTCGAGCTGGATGAGTCCTATGATACCATAATTGATAAGAGCAATGAATTCCGGACGGATACCTTCGCCAACCAAAGATTCTTTCTTGATTTCGAGCGAGCGGATGCGCTTCGCCTTGATATAGAGCTGGTCTGTCAGAGAAGAAGGGCGCAAGATTCTCCAAGAGGCTCCATAATCATGAAGCTTCTTCTCAAATAATGTCCTGCATTCACTCATGACATCCTTAAACTGCTGTTCTGTTTTCAATAAATCTGCCATAATAATTTCGAAATTCGGTGCAAATTTACGCATTTATTATGAAATAGCCAAATAATTATTTTGTTTTTCGCTTAAAATACAGTAACTTTGCACCCCGAAAGTAAAAAGAGTATGAGAAATTTGACCAATGCCGAACTGGCACAGATACTGGATAAGGATATATTTCATAAGATTTCAGAGGCAGCAGATGGGCTGTCTGTGGAGTGTTATGTAGTAGGTGGATATGTGCGTGACCTCTTCCTGGAGCGACCTTCCAATGATATTGATGTCGTTGTGGTTGGTAGCGGTATAGAGGTAGCTTCTGCCTTGAAGAAGATGCTCGGGAGAAAGGCGCATCTCTCTGTGTTCCGTAATTTCGGAACAGCACAAGTGAAATATCAGGATACAGAAGTGGAGTTTGTTGGCGCCCGTAAGGAGAGCTATCAGCGCGATTCCAGAAAGCCTATTGTGGAAGATGGAACGCTGGAGGATGACCAGAATCGCCGCGACTTTACCATCAATGCGATGGCTATCTGCCTGAACAAAGACCGTTTTGGAGAACTCGTAGATCCTTTTGATGGTGTCTACGATATGGAAGATGGCATTATTGCCACTCCGCTCGACCCGGATATCACTTTTTCTGATGACCCGCTGCGTATGATGCGTTGCGTGCGTTTTGCTACCCAACTAAATTTCCAGATAGAGGAGGAGACCTATGATGCGCTCTCCCGTAATGCCGAGCGCCTGAAGATTATCAGTGCTGAGCGAATCTGCGACGAGATGAACAAGATTATGCTCTCCAAGCACCCAAGCAGCGGTTTCTATTACCTGAAAGATACAGGTCTGCTCGATCTCATTCTGCCAGAACTGGTTGCGATGGACAAGGTGGAAACCCGTAACGGCAGGGCACATAAGAATAATTACGACCATACGATGGAGGTGCTCGAGAATGTGTGTAAGCATTCAGATAACCTCTGGCTCCGCTGGGCTGCTCTCTTCCACGACATCGGTAAACCGAAGAGCAAGCGCTGGGACAACAATATCGGCTGGACATTTCACAGTCATAATATAATAGGTGCAAAGATGATTCCGGGTGTCTTCCGCCGTATGAAACTTCCGATGGATGCGAAGATGAAGTATGTGCAGAAACTGGTAGAACTCCACATGCGTCCGATTGTGATTGCTGATGAGGAGGTTACCGACAGTGCCGTTCGCCGCCTGCTGAATGATGCCGGCGATGACATCAACGATCTGATGACGCTCTGCGAGGCTGATATCACCAGCAAGAACCAGGTGCGCAAGCAGCGCTTTCTGGATAATTTCAAGATGGTGCGCGAGAAACTGGTTGATTTGCAGGAACGTGATTACAAGCGACTTCTCCAGCCATGCATCGATGGTAATGAGATTATGGAGATATTCCATCTTACACCTTGCCGTGAGGTAGGCACCCTGAAGCAGTATCTCAAGGATGCTGTATTGGACAATAAGGTGGCTAATGAGCGTGAACCGTTGATGGAGCTTCTGATGAAGAAGGCTCAGGAGATGGGATTGGTAAATGCAGAAAACTCAAAATAGAGAATAATTTTTGTTAAATAACGGCTCCTTGCGAGCCGTTATTCATTTATTATTAGTACTTTTGCAACGCTTTTAAAACTTAAAGGCGCATGAAAGTTTTCGTTAGAGGACGGAAAGAACTTTTGAATAAGAGAAGATAAAAGATTAAATAATAAATTATAATATAAAAATAGGTATGAAAATTAAAAGCGTTTTGTTTGTTGCAGCAGTTTGTGTTCTTGCTGCGTTGACATCATGTGGTGGAAGTAAGAAGGGCGGTCTGCCTGACTTCAGCGATGATGAGTTCGCTGTGGCTACTATCGGTACTTCCAGCGCCGCATTGCAGACTACCTATCCTGCTACCATCAAGGGTATCCAGGATGTAGAGGTACGTCCTAAGGTTTCTGGTTTTATCACTAAGGTTTTTGTACACGAGGGACAGACTGTATCAGCAGGTCAGGCTTTGTTCTCTATTGATAGCGAGACCTATCAGGCTGCTGTCCGTTCTGCAGCTGCCGCTGTAAACACAGCTAAGGCACAGGCTAATACAGCCAAGTTGACCTATCAGAACAATAAGAAATTGTATGATAACAAGATTATCGGTGAATTTGAACTCTCTACAGCAGCTAACAGCTATGCAACAGCTAAGGCTCAGGTAGCTCAGGCAGAGGCAGCATTGGCTTCAGCCCGCGAGCAGTTGGCTTGGTGTACCGTTACCAGTCCTTCTGCTGGTGTAGTAGGTAGTCTTCCTTTCAAGGTGGGTGCTTTGGTAAGTGCTTCTGGTCAGGCTCTTACTACCGTTTCCAATATCAGCACTATGGAGGTATTCTTCTCACTCTCTGAGTCTCAGATCTTGAGCATGTCTAAGACCAATGGTAGCGTTCAGGCAGCCATCGCAGCGTTCCCAGCTGTCAAGTTGCAGTTGGCAGACGGTTCTATCTATAATCACCCGGGTAAGGTGGTTAAGATGAGTGGTGTCATCGATGCTACTTCCGGTTCTATCTCTCTCATCGCTCACTTTGCTAACCCAGAGAAGTTGCTGAAGAGTGGCGGTGCAGGTTCTATCGTGGTTCCTAACGATCATAACAGCGCTATCGTTATCCCTCAGGAGGCTTGCTCTCAGGTTCAGGATAAGATCTTCGTTTACATCGTAACCAAGGATAACAAGGTGAAGTATTCTGAGATCAAGGTCAATCCACAGGATGATGGCAAGAACTATATCGTAACTGCAGGTCTTCATGTAGGCGATCGTATTGTTTTGAAGGGTATTACCAAGTTGACCGATGGTCAGCAGATCAAGCCTATCACTCTGGAGCGCTACAATCAGAAGATTGCTGAGGCTGCCAAGTTGGCTGAGTCTCAGGATAACGCTCATGCCTTCGCTACTGCTATGGGCGGAAAGAAGTAATATATAATAAGGTATAAAGAAAAATAGTAAATTATGTCATTTACAAACTTTATAAAACGCCCGGTACTTTCGACGGTGGTTTCCATCTTCTTCGTCTTGCTGGGTATTATCGGCTTGGTATCGCTGCCTATCGAGCAGTATCCGAATATCGCGCCGCCTACCATCCAGGTATCTACCACCTATCAGGGTGCCGATGCCCAGACGGTGTTGAACTCTGTCATCGCTCCTCTGGAGGAGAGTATCAACGGTGTGGAGAACATGACCTACATGACCTCTTCTGCGTCTAACTCTGGTTATGCCAGCATCACCGTTTACTTCAAGCAGGGTTCCGACCCAGATATGGCTGCGGTCAATGTACAGAACCGTGTATCTCAGGCGCAGTCTCTGTTGCCTGCCGAGGTTACCAGGGTGGGTGTCACTGTAACCAAGCGTCAGAGTTCCAACGTTATCATGTTCGCTCTGACTACAGACGATGGCCGTTACGACGACCAGTTTGTTACCAACTATGCCCTGATTAACGTCATTCCTCAGTTGAAGCGTATCAGTGGTGTGGGTGATGTGCAGAGCCCTTCTACCCGTAACTACTCTATGCGTATCTGGTTGAAGCCAGAGAAGATGAAGGAGTTCGGACTGGTTCCTTCTGATGTTTCTCAGGCTTTGGCAGAGCAGAATATCGAGGCTGCCCCTGGTAGCTTTGGTGAGAGCTCTGATATGCAGTATGAATATACCTTGCGTTACAAGGGTCGTTTGAAGACTCCAATGGAGTATGAGAACATCCTTATCAAGAGCAATACTTCCGGTCAGACGCTCCGTTTGGGCGAAGTTGCCAAGATTGAGTTGGGTGGTTTGCAGTATAATGTAAACCTGCTCAATGATGGTCAGCCTGCCGTGCTGGGTATGGTTCAGCAGATTGCCGGTTCCAACGCTACCCAGATTGCTAGCGACGTAAAGAAATCGCTTGATGAACTGGAGAAGAGTTATCCTCCTGGGTTGAAGAATGTCATCCTGATGGATGTTACTGAGTTCTTGTTCGCATCTATCGAGGAGGTTATCTTCACCTTGATTATCACCCTGGTACTGGTGTTTATCGTAGTGTATATCTTCTTGCAGGACTTCCGTTCTACGCTGATTCCTATGATTGCCGTGCCTGTGGCTCTGGTCGGTACGTTCCTCTTCCTTTGGATCTTCGGATTCTCCATCAACCTGCTTACGCTGTCAGCCCTGCTGCTGGCTATTGCGATTGTGGTCGATGATGCCATTGTGGTGGTCGAGGCGGTTCACGCCAAGCTCGACCAGGGTTACAAGAGTGCCCTTACTGCAGCTATCGATGCGATGAACGAAATTTCCAGCGCCATCATCTCTATTACATTGGTGATGTCTGCCGTGTTCGTTCCTGTATCGTTCATCGGTGGTACTTCCGGTTACTTCTACCGTGAGTTCGGTGTAACCATGGCGGTATCTATCGTTATTTCGGCTATCAATGCGTTGACGCTGTCTCCTGCACTCTGTGCCGTGTTGCTGAAGCCACACGAGGAGGGTCACGAGAAGAAGATGTCTTTCGTAGACCGTTTCCACGCTGGATTCAACTATCAGTTTGATAAGATTACCAATAAGTATAAGGGTGGTGTCAAGTGGGTTATCAATCATGGCATCATCGCTGGTAGCCTCGTGGCTGTCTGCATCGTAGGTCTGGTTGCCCTGATGGGTACTACTAAGACGGGTCTGGTGCCTGATGAGGATACCGGTACTATCTTCGCGTGTATCTCTACAGCTCCTGGTACTTCTCAGGAACGCACAGCCGAGGTGGTTAAGCAGGTAGATAAGATGCTGGCTAACAACCCAGCCATCGCAACCCGTAACGCCATCATGGGTTATAGCTTTATCGGTGGTGCCGGTTCTAACCAGGGTACCATCATCGTGAAGCTGAAGCCATTCGAGGAGCGTCCGGGTGGATTCTTCCACCGTATCAAGGAGGCTTGTACGGGTGGCGGTATTGAGGCATTGTTTGTCAACCCTATGGAGTATACTTCTGTATTGGGTATGATCTACAAGCAGACTGCTGCCATCAAGGATGCACAGGTTCTTGCCTTTGCTCCACCTATGATTTCCGGTTTTTCTATGCAGAATGGTATTACCATGACCATGCAGGATAAGACTGGTGGCGACTTGAACAAGTTCTTTGATAGTGTGAAGAAGTTCCTGGCTGAGTTGAACAAGCGCCCTGAGATTCAGACCGCTCAGACTCAGTATAACCCTAACTATCCTCAGTATATGGTGGATGTAGATGTTGCCAAGACCAAGCAGGCAGGTATCTCTCCATCTTCTGTATTGGCTGTGATGCAGGGTTATCTCGGTGGTCTCTACGCATCTAACTTCAATGCTTATGGTAAGCTCTACCGTGTGATGATTCAGGCTGGTCCTGAGAGTCGTATGCATCCAGACGATCTGAGCAAGATTTATGTGCGTTGTGCTGATGGCACCATGTCTCCTGTAAGCGAGTTCGTGAACTTGAAGAAGATTTATGGTCCTGCTAACATCACCCGATTCAACCTGTTTACCTCTATGGATGTATCTGTAACTCCTAACAGCGGTTACTCTACCGGTGACGGTATGAAGGCGATTGCTGAGGTTGCCAAGGAGACATTGCCAGAGGGTTACGGCTATGAGTACTCTGGCTTGACCCGTTCTGAGGCTGAGTCCAGCAACTCTACAGGTTTGATCTTTGCACTCTGTATCGTATTCGTTTACCTGATCTTGAGTGCCCAGTACGAGAGTTACATCTTGCCATTGTCTGTAGTGCTGTCTATCCCATTCGGTTTGGCAGGTGCGTTCATCTTCACCAACCTCTTCGGTCACTCTAACGATATCTACATGCAGATTTCGTTGATTATGTTGATTGGTCTGTTGGCTAAGAACGCCATCCTTATCGTACAGTTTGCCCTCGAGCGTCGTCGTACGGGTATGGCTATCAAGTACTCAGCTATCCTGGGTGCCGGTGCCCGTCTCCGTCCTATCCTGATGACCTCTCTGGCGATGGTTATCGGTCTGTTGCCTCTGATGTTCGCATCAGGTGTAGGTAAGAATGGTAACCAGACCTTGGGTGCTGCCGCCGTAGGTGGTATGTTGATCGGTACTATCTGTCAGATCTTCGTGGTTCCTGCTCTCTTTGCAGTCTTCCAGTGGTTGCAGGAGAAGTTGACCCCAATGAAGTTCGAGGACGAGATGAACGAGGAGGTAGCTGCCGAATTGGAGCAGTATGCCAACGCCGCTCACGAAATGAAGGGTATCGAGAAGAAGTAATAACGCAATGTAACTTCAAAGGAAACAATGAAAAAGAATTTAAATATCATCATATTGGGTCTCGCAGCGCTCTCCCTGAGCAGCTGCAAGACACTCTACGGAAAGTATGAGCGTCCGGATGTGAAGACCAGCGGTATCGTTCGTGATGTAGCTTCTAATACAGATACATTGGCTGTAAAGGATACTACTACCTTCGCCAATATCCCTTGGCGCAGTGTCTTTACCGATCCTCAGCTCCAGTCAATTATTGAGAAGGGATTGAACAACAATGTCAACCTCCTCAATGCGGCTTTGAACGTGAAGATAGCAGAAGAGCAGCTGAAGTGTGCCAAGTTGGCATTCGTGCCTTCTCTGGCTTTCACTCCTCAGGGAACCATCGCTTCCTGGGATGGTCAGGCTGCCACCAAGACTTACACGATGCCTGTTACAGCCAGCTGGATGGTAGACCTCTTCGGCAACCTGCTCTCTCAGAAGCGCAGTGCCCAGATGGCGCTGCTCCAGTTGCAGGATTATCAGGTATCTGTCAAGACCAACCTCATCGCCAACATCGCCAACATGTATTATACTCTGTTGATGCTCGACAAGCAGGTGGAGTTGGTTAACAATATGGAAGGATTGACCAAGGATACTTGGGAGACTATGCAGAAGATGCACGATCTCAGATTGGGTTACCGTACACCAGCCATCCAGTCAGCTGAGTCTAACTACTATTCTGTGTTGACCCAGAAGACCGATCTGTTGCGCCAGATTCGTGAGACAGAGAACTCTCTGAGTCTGCTCATCGGCGACCAGGCACATAGCATCGCCCGTGGCAAGTTGGATAACCAGAGTCTTCCATCTAATTTCTCAACCGGTGTAGGCATCCAGTTGCTCAACAACCGTGCTGATGTCCACGCAGCCGAGATGAATCTTGCCCAGTGCTTCTATGGTGTAGAGACCGCCCGCAGCAAGTTCTATCCATCTATCACCATTTCCGGTACAGGTGCCTTCACTAATTCAGGTGGTATGGGCATCGTGAACCCAGGTAAGTGGTTGCTCTCAGCTGTAGGTTCTCTTACCCAGCCAATTTTCCAGAACGGCCGTATCATTGCCGGTTTAAAGGTGGCTAAGATGCAGTATGAGCAGGCTTACAACACCTGGCAGAATACCGTGCTGAAGGCTGGTAGCGAGGTGAGCAATGCGCTTGTTCTCTACAACTACTCTGATGAGAAGAGCAAGATAGAGCAGAAGCGAATAGAAGTACTCGAGAAGAATGTAGAATCTACCAAGGAATTGATGGGTATTGCAGGCAGCTCTTACCTTGAAATCATCCAGGCACAGTCTTCACTCCTCAACGTACAGCTTTCTAAGGTAGCTGATGACTTCTACAAGATGCAGGCAGTAGTAAATCTCTACTATGCATTGGGTGGAGGAGCTAAGTAGTTTATAGTTAATAATTAATAGTTTATAGTTATGGCTAGTATAATAAGTCCAAAGGCAGAGGTTTCTCCAAAGGCTAAGATTGGAGACAACTGCAAGATATATCCATTCGCCTATATTGAGGACGATGTGGTCATCGGCGACAACTGTACCATCTATCCATTCGTGAGCATCATGAACGGTACTCGCATGGGTAATAATAATAAGGTGTTTCAGGCAGCCGTTATCGCTGCGCTCCCACAGGACTTCCACTTTACAGGGGAGGAGAGTGAGGTAGTCATCGGCGATAACAATACCATCCGTGAGAACGTGGTTATCAACCGTGGTACCCATAAGGGCGGCAAGACCGTTCTGGGCAACTACAACTTCCTGATGGAAGGTGCCCATGTCTCTCACGATACCGTAATCGGCAACGGTTGCGTATTCGGTTATGGTACCAAGATTGCGGGCGACTGTGTGATTGGTAACGGTGTCATCTACTCAACATCTGTAGTAGAGAACGCCACGACTAGAGTAGGCGACTTGGCGATGATTCAGGCAGGTACTACCTTCTCTAAGGATATTCCTCCTTATATCATTGCCGGTGGAAAGCCTGTGAAGTATGCAGGTCCTAACACCATCATCATGGAAGCAGCTGAGCTTACCGAGAAGGTTCGCAAGCATATTACTAATGCCTACCGACTGGTATTCCATGGTCAGACATCCCTCTTCGATGCCATTAACCAGATCAAGGATCAGGTGCCAGATGGACCGGAGATTCAGAACATCATCCAGTTCCTGGAGAGTTCAGAGAAGGGTGTCATCACTAAGATGTAAAGATTGTGTAGATGTTGGGATTTTTTCATCCCTAATATTGTATTTGTAAATTAGTAAATTCAAGTCATACCTATTTGAATTTTACTTAGTATGTGAAGGGCTGGCCGTGAGGTTGGCCTTTTTCCTTTTTCAATTGAACTTAACTTTTGCCTGTGGTTCGATTAATTAATTGAATAAATGTAAATAAATGCTATTTTATTTTGTAATTTCTTCGTTTATGCGTACCTTTGCAGACAATTTGGGTCATTGTGCCCTTTTGGTTTTAAGTTAGTAAAGATTTTTTAAAATGAGAAAGAAACAATATAAGCCTAGCAATCATCGTGGATTGCAGGTCATTACTTTGTGTATCAGTACCGCTATGGTGCTCATTTTGTTGGGATTAGTTATCTTCTCTGTCCTCATGGGACGTAATCTATCTTCCTATGTGAAGGAGAATCTCGTGGTACAGGTGATGCTCGAACAGGATGTGACTAATCCGGAGGGATTGCAGATGTGTAAACGCCTGAATGCAAGACCTTATGTCCATACGCTGACTTATATCACCAAGGAAGAGGCACTGAAAGAAGCTACCCGCGATTTGGGGACCGACCCGAGCGAGTTTGCCGGTGTCAACCCTTTCCAGCCTTCCATAGAGATTACGACGAAGGCAGATTACGCGAACAATGATTCATTGAAGTGGATTGCCAAGGAACTGAAGGCATATCCGCGTGTTACCGAGGTTACTTATCAGCACGACCTGATAGAACAGGTGAACAATTCGTTGGCAAAGATCAGTATCGGATTACTGATTGTAGCAGCCCTGCTCACCTTCATCTCGTTCTCGCTGATTAACAATACGGTGCGTCTGGGCATCTATGCCCGCCGTTTCTCCATCCATACGATGAAGTTGGTAGGTGCATCCTGGGGCTTTATCCGCCGTCCGTTCTTGCGCAAGGCTGTGCTTGTGGGTGTTGTTTCAGCCCTGCTGGCAGATGGTTTTCTGGGCGGTTGTCTCTATGCATGGTCGCTCCACGAACCGGAACTGATGAATGTTTTGGGCTGGCAGGAACTTGCCATCACCGGCGGTTCCGTCTTCCTTTTCGGTATCATCATCACCGCCTTCTGCGCCTGCATCTCAGTCAATAAGTTCCTGAAGATGAAGGCGGGAGACTTGTATAAAATATAAGGGAAGAGTGAAGAATTCTCTTGCTTTATTAAACATTAAACATTACACATTAAACATTAAAAATAATGGATAAGAAGAATTTTGCATTCGACAAGATGAACTTTATCTTGTTAGGCATCGGAATGGCGATTATCATCATCGGTTTCCTGCTGATGAGTGGCGCCGGTTCTAACGAGCATACCTTCGATACTGATATTTTCAGTACCCGTCGCATCGTTGTAGCACCAACTGTAACATTGATAGGTTTCCTTTCAATCATCTATGCGGTGATTCACAAACCGAAAGACAATGAATAATTTATAATTAATATACATATTATTATTAGATGGATTTTATTCAGACTATCATTATCTCTATCGTAGAGGGACTGACCGAGTTCTTGCCTGTATCCAGTACGGGTCACATGATTATAGTAGAAAATTTGCTGGGTGTAGATATCCAGGATAAGTTTGTCAACGCCTTTACTGTCATCATCCAGTTTGGCGCCATCCTTTCTGTCATCTGTCTGTATTGGAAGAGATTCTTCTATCCAGAGGCTGTGAAGACCGGTGAGAAGACCTATTGGAAGGCGATGTTCGATTTCTATGCCCGTCTGCTTGTAGGTACCGTGCCTGCCGTGGTATTGGGTCTTGCCTTCAATGATTTTATCGAGTCAAACCTTGGCAATGTACAACTGGTGGGCTGGATGCTTGTCATCGGCGGTATTTTCATGCTCTTCTGCGATAAGATATTCAATAAAGGCAGCGAACAGACCAAGCTTACTTACAAGCGTGCCCTGATTATCGGTTTCATCCAGTGTTTAGCGATGATTCCTGGTGTATCGCGCTCCATGTCAACCATCGTGGGTGGTATGTCCCAGCGTCTTACCCGCAAGGCAGCAGCCGAGTTCTCATTCTTCCTGGCAGTGCCAACTATGTTTGGCGCCACCTGTCTCGAGGTTTATAAGCTCATCAGCCATGGCGGCGGCTCATTGCTCACCCAGGGCAACAACCTGTTCACATTGATATTAGGCTCAGTGGTGGCATTCATCATTGCCATTCTCGCCATCAAGTTTTTCATCAATTATGTCACCAAGTACGGTTTTGCAGCTTTCGGCTGGTACCGTATCGTAGTAGGACTTATCATTATCATCTGCGGCCTTTGCGGTGTAGATATGCAGATGGTTGACTAAACATACACTATGGATTTCAGAAAAGGAGAAATTATTGCCATCGACAAGCCTTATCGCATGTCGAGTTTCGGAGCCCTGGCACATGTTCGCTATCTCCTCAGCAAGAAGCTCGGTTTTAAGGTGAAGATAGGACATGCCGGTACGCTCGATCCCCTTGCCACTGGCGTGCTGGTGCTCTGCACCGGTAAATGTACCAAGCAGATAGAACAGCTGCAGACCCATACTAAGGAGTATACAGCTACCCTGCAGCTCGGTGCTACTACCGCCAGCTACGATAAGGAACACAGCGTGAATCACACCTATCCTACGAAGCATATCACCCGCCAGCTGGTGGAGGAAACGCTTAAGCAGTTTGTGGGCGAGATTCAGCAGGTTCCGCCTACCTACAGCGCCGTAAAGGTGAATGGCGACCGCTCTTATGCCTTGCGCCGGGCAGGCGAAGAGGTTCAGCTCAAGCCGAAGACCGTGCGTGTAGACGAGATAGAACTCACCGATTATAACGATGAGGAGAAGACCGCCAGCATCCGTGTGGCTTGCGGCAAAGGCACTTACATCCGCTCCCTCGCCCGTGATATCGGCAGGGCTCTCGATAGTGGCGCCTACCTTACCGCCCTCCGCCGTACCAAGGCAGGAAGTTTCGCAGTAGAAAACTGCATCAGTTTTGATCATTTCCAGGAATGGCTTGATGAGCAGCCTCTCGAAGACAGCCTTCAGCCATCCAAGTAATAAAAAATATAACATGAAGCTATCACAATTTAACTTTAAGTTGCCAAAAAATCAGGTGGCACTTTATCCACATAAGGCAAAGCACGTGGTAAAAACGGCTAGTGGTGAACGTACATTCGAGATTACTCGCCGCGATGAGTCCCGACTCATGGTTCTCCACAAGAAGTCAGAAACCATCGAGATGTACAAGAAAGATGAAAACGGCAAGGATATGGTTGATGCCGATGGCAATCCAGTATTCCTGCAGTTCAAGGATATCGTGAATTACTTCGAAGAGGGCGATACCTTCATCTTCAACAATACCAAGGTTTTCCCAGCCCGTCTTTATGGTACCAAGGAGAAGACCGATGCCAAGATTGAGGTGTTCCTGCTCCGTGAGCTCAATCCTGAGATGCGCCTTTGGGACGTATTGGTAGAGCCTGCCCGCAAGATCCGTATCGGCAACAAGCTTTTCTTCGATGATGTCAACGAGATGGTTGCCGAGGTTATCGACAATACCACCAGCCGTGGCCGTACCCTCCGTTTCCTCTATGATGAGGATGGCAATCATGATGTCTTCAAGCGTTCGCTCTTCGCTCTGGGCGAGGCTCCGCTTCCTCGCTACGTTATCGATGCACGTGAGGATCATCACGCTACAGAGGATGATATGGACGATTTCCAATGTGTTTTCGCTGAGGTAGAGGGTGCTGTTACTGCACCTGCTACCGGTCTTCACTTCTCACGCGAGCTGATGAAGCGTATGGAGATCAACGGTATCAACGAGGCTTATATCACCCTGCATTGCGGTCTGGGCAACTTCCACGATATTGAGGTGGAGGACCTTACCAAGCACAAGATGGATTCAGAGCAGATGATGATCAGCCAGGAGGCATGTGATCTGGTTAACAAGACCAAACTTGCCGGCCATCGCGTCTGCGCTATCGGTACCAGTGTGATGAAGGCAACAGAAACGGCTGTAGGCACCGATGGTATGATGAAGGCTTTCGATGGATGGACCAACAAGTTCATCTTCCCTCCATACGATTTTGGTCTTGCTGACTGTGCCGTAGTCAATTTCTATCATCCGGAGTCAACCCTGATGATGAGTACTGCAGCCTTTGGCGGTTACGAGTTGGTTTACGAGGCATACAAGATGGCTGTGAAGAATGGCTATATGTTTGGCTGCTATGGTGATTCATTGTTGATGCTTCCAGATTAAACAGTGGTATAAACAGTTTTTATACACATAGAAGTTGTTGATATTCTAGGTTTTAGCTTAGTTATCCACAATTTTATGAAAGTGTGAATAAGTATGTATCAGGTATATTTAAGTCTCGGTACGAATTTGGGCAACCGAAAGCGCAACATTCGCGAGGTAATAGAAAAGATAGGAGAGCAGATTGGTGTGGTAGAGCGCCAGTCTGCTCTTTACGAAACCAAGCCTTGGGGCTATTTATCTCCCAACGACTATATCAATGCCTGTGTGCTGGTTCTCACCACGATGGCCCCGCGTCAGGTGCTGGAGGCTACGCAGCGCATAGAGCGCGAAATGGGGCGTACCATGAAGTCGGTGGATAGCGAATACCATGACCGCATCATCGACATTGATATCCTGATGATAGATGACTTGGTGATAGATGAGCCCGATTTCAAGGTTCCTCATCCGTTGATGGAGGAGCGTGAATTCGTGATGAAACCGCTGAAGGAGATACTCAGGTAATTTAAATTTAGTAAGTATACAAAAGAGGGTGTGTCATAAGTCTATGGCGCACCCTTTTCGTTTTTTTCTCCTTTT
>OHNX01000448.1_pt1 | contig 18403 bp, 8 predicted proteins | sample 1569691 | NCBI WGS metagenome assembly OHNX01 (sample SAMEA3879507, study PRJEB24766) | human gut metagenome | biome: human-associated habitat; feature: feces | place: USA | collected 1985/1987
TAATAGATACTTATTAAAATAGCACACGCATTCTTATAATTTCCGTGTACGCACACAAAACGAGTGAAAAATATTAGATATACAAATTCCCATGCTAAATAAAGCACATCATCAAATACATTAACAGTTATGTTTTCCATTATAATTTAATGTTAGTATTAGAAAATTGGTTTATTTTTATACTATATACGCCACAAATAAAAATAATATTGTTGACTGAACCTAATTTTTGTATTAAAAAAAATTAGTTCAACCAATAATTACAACATAATGAACAAAAAAGACACATTCATCAATGAAAACACGGAATTACATAAAAAAGCAGTGCTATGGACTTGTCCTCCATAACACTGCCACCTCTATTTATCATAACTGACAAACTCCTACAGCTACAAACCTCACTCCTCCTATTTTATCTCATCCCACTTCGGTGGATTCACCTGCATCAAATGACGGACAAAGAAATCATACCGCTTATGTTCGCCAAAATCTTCCCCCATTGTATGATGCGCTCCGGGAATCACGACCAATTCAAAATCTTTATTCGCCTTTATCAATGCATTGACCACCTGCATGGTAGAGGCAGGATCTACATTATCATCCAGTTCTCCCACCACTAACATCAAAGGACGACTCAACAGATGTGCATTTTCCACATTAGACCCTTCCTTATATTGATCTCCTACCGGATAGCCCAACCAAAGTTCATTCCACCAAATCTTATCCATACGGTTATCATGACAACCACAAGCCGAATAAGCCGCTTTATAGAAATCAGGATAAAGCAAAACTGCATTTGTAGATTCCTGACCACCGGCAGAACAACCGTAAATACCTACCCTGTCCACATCCATATAAGGATATTTCCGTGCAGCCGCCTTAATCCAAGCAATATGGTCCGGCAGACCGGCATCTTTCAAATTCTTATAACATACATTCTCAAAAGCACGCGAACGGAAAGAAGTTCCCATTCCATCGACCATTACGACGATAAAACCAAGTTCGGCCAAGGAAGTCATATTCCAGTCATAAGGACGGAAAGTCTTCGGAACATACTGGTCTCCGGGACCCTGATAAATGTATTCGATAACCGGATATTTCTTGTTCGGGTCAAAGTTGGTGGGGCGGGCAATCAATCCCCACATATCCGTCTTGCCGTCCCGCCCTTTGGCAACAAACACCTCCGGAGCTTTCCAGCCTTCGGCCTCCAAAAGAGTTATATCGGCTGTCTCCAACGGCATCAGCACTTTGCCATCCCTAGCCCTACGCAACACAGCGACGGGAACCTTGTCCACCATAGAATAAACATCTACCAAATACTTCATATCTCCCGAAAACCAGGCACGGTGCATCCCTTCTTCGGGAGTAAGACAGGTAAGACCTTTGCCATCAAAACCGATGCGGTAATAACGGATGAGATAGGGGTCTTCACCGGCTTCCATACCATTTGCCGAGAAATAGATCTGACGGTTATCCTCATCTACCCGAAGCACTTCGCGTACATACCATTCTCCTTTAGTAATTTGATAATCGGGCTGTGCGGTAATACGGTTGTACATATAAAGATGATTCCAATTGTCACGCTCACTCATCCATATCATCTGCTTGCCGTCTTTTAAGTCATGACGGAAATGACGGGTATAATTCACATATGTATCGCTGGTTTCTTCTACCAACGGGCGCACTTTTCCCGTTTCGGCAGAAAGTTCAAGTACTCTGTACACCTGATGTCCGCGCTGGTTATATTCAAAAGTCACGGCACGGCTGTCGGGATTCCATTCGGGACCATATACTTCATATTGCCGGTCGAACAATTCGGTAGAAGGAATAATGCTTCGTCCGCTTTCCACTTCATAGATGCAGGGCACTTTAAAAGGAAGTTCGTCTCCCGGCTTCGCATACTCCTGTTTGTGAAGCTTAGGCTGAAGCTGGTCAGCCGGAGAAGATTCCACATAATAAACATAGCGCTTTTCCACCGGACGGATTTTGCAGGAAGCCACCTTCTTACTGTCCGGTGACCAGCGGATGTAGGCTGAATAATAATTACCCAGTGTCCCGTCCAAGCTCAGTTGCTTTTCTTTTCCGGTAGCCACCTCCTTTACATAGATATTCTGATTTTTAATAAATGCGATCCATTTACCATCAGGAGACGGAACCGGTGATGCCGTCTTCTCATCATCCACCTCCATCCAATGCTTTTGCTTGGGAGGGAGAGGAACCGCACCTTCATTGACCAGCTGATTTTTCCGGGACGCATACATCCAACGTTGATTATTAAACACAAAGCGCAGCGTATCCAATCCCTTACTGACCGACAAATGCCCCAATGCAAGAGCTTCCGGCTTGACCTCTTTTCCGGATGCAGCACCCAACGCCTTTGCCAAACGATGAGAATCAAACAATTCTTTTCTAGCTTTCTTATCCGCATCTACAGATACATACAGGCAGCCGTCCGGAGTATTCCGCACATACCAGAATTGATGAGTACCCTCTATCCATTGCGGATTGACATTGGAATAGAAAACTTTATCCGCACTGAACTTCTCTTTCAATGCATAAGCACGCCGATAATCATCAGCCGTACCTTGAGCGACAGCCATGCCCCCACTAAGGAACATGGCTACCAGCCAACCTAACTTACCAACCTTCATTTTGAATTATTCTATTTCACTTCCCATTCAAACAAACCCGATGAATTATCGGCCGGCTGAACAATCTCCAGTTTTACCGCTTTTGTCTTTACCGGGTCAAAATTGACTGTATTCCCCGTACCTTTTTCCACTCCATACTTATCCGCTCCACTCACCGGTTGCCACTGGCCTTGTGCATCTTTATAGTACATCTTCCAACTTTGCGGTATGCGGCATCCTCCCCAAGGAGCATCATCATACCAATATACGGTAGCACTGGAAACAGTCGCTTCGGACGGGAACTCGTAGGATATCCATTCAGTAGTTCCCTGTTTGGGCCACCAATGGTAATAGGGTACGGAACGGTCATTCTCATCTTTCGGCACCAGACGGTCATTAATGGCGGAGATGGATTTCACCTTATGCGAAGCATCCACTTTGCTTTCCGATGCCAGCGTAGCAGGCATAGTCGGACGGGAAGCACTTAATTCCTGCGGCAACCACACTGCCATAGCACCTGCACCGCGGTGTGCCCAAGCATAGTAAGGGATCAACGTCAGCTTCACATCAGTAGCCGTCAGACGACCTCTGTCGTCATAGCCCAGAATCTGCGCATCCGTCTTCAACTGGTTAATGCCATAGAGCAAATCCGGTTTTTCAACCACCTCGAATTGAGGAGTGCGGTTCATAAACACGCTCAGCACATCAAAATCATTATCCGGCCATTCCGCACAATAAACGATCGGGCCACGCTCCACGGCTATACGTCCACGATCTGCCTCCACTTTATTATTGGCTTTCACCGTACGAGGCTCCATATCGAAATGAACGGCTACTTTATCCCCTTTCTTCCAACGGCGGTCTATGCAGAAATAACCGTCCTTCAGTTCACTCTGTACCGGTTCTCCATTTACTTTCACTGTATAGCTCAAACGCTTTCCATCCGAATAAGTGTACAGGTCACTGGGAACTACCTGATTACGCACCCATCCCGGAATACGGATTTTCATTGTAAACTGTCCGGCATTGTTCTTGTTGACACCGATAGTGACATCACCGTTCCAAGGATAATGAGTAGCCTGCTCCAAAGAAACAGCCTTGCCCTCTACCTTCAAGTTCGAAGTATTGGACATGAACAGATTAACATACACGTCCTTACCTTTCACCGCATACACATATCCCGGCAAAGAAGGAATGAAACGACAGATATTGGACGGACAACAGGCACAGCCGAACCAAGGCTGGCGCTGGTGCTGCCCGATGCTTTCCAACGGATTAGGATAGAAGAACCCGCCACCATCCAGGGACACGCCCGAAATAAGACCATTATATAAAGTACGTTCCAGCACATCATAATATTTTGCCTCACCATGAAGCAGGAACAAGCGGTAGTTGACATACACATTACCGATAGCCGCGCAAGTCTCACAATAAGCGGACATATTGGGCAGTTCATAGTTCTTGCCAAAAGCCTCCCCATTGCTGGTGGCGCCGATGCCGCCGGTAATATAATATTTCTTGCCCACAATGTTGTCCCAAATACGGTCTATGGCATGGATATAAGCCGTATCCCCTGTCAGTGCGGCCACATCTGCCATGCCTGCATACATATAAGCGGCACGGACAGCATGTCCCACGGCCTCATCCTGCTCCACTACCGGCTTGTGCGCCTGACTGTATTCATCTGTGCGGGTGGTGTGTCCACGCTGGTCCAAAAAGAATTTGGCTTGATCCAAATATTTCTGTTGCCCCGTTACCAAGTACAGTTTGGCAAGAGCCATTTCGGCAATCTGATGTCCCGGCACACGGATTTGCTGTCCTTCGCCCGTACCTATCTCCCGGCAGACACAGTCGGCATAACGGATAGCGATATCAAGGAAATTACGTTTTCCGGTAGCCTGGTAATGCGCAATAGCACCTTCTACCATGTGTCCCAAGTTATAGAATTCATGACTCAGTTCCTCCACCTTCTCCCACCGTTTGCTTCCTGCCCACTCATGCGGATGCTTCGGGTTCATGGTACGCGAAGTATAGAGATAACCATCCGGTTCCTGTGCCGCAGCGACAATAACCAGCACACTATCAATATACTTAGCCAGTTTTTTGTCCGGATAGGTCTGTAACAGATAACTGGCACCTTCTATCGTTTTGTACACATCGGTATCATCAAAAGCCAGACCGCCTACTTTAATGGTATCACTGGGATGGGCGGCATTGACAAAGTTAGTATAACGTCCTGTTTCCTCACATTTGCTGAACGCCAGAGGAATCGTTACTTCACGGCTGGCATTCAACCGTTGCCCCCAGAATGAATCGGTTACTTTCACCGAAGTGAAAGGTACGGGGTCGATAGGATAGCCGTGCGACTGATTTTTTACTTGCGCTGTTCCGCCTGCTACGGTAGCAGTCAACAGAGCAGTGACTAAAAGTTTCTTCATGGTTCTATCATTTAATTGTTTATCATAGTTTTTGCAAAAATACATATTCCGGTCATAGGAAAAGGGTGAATCACTCTTTCAACGGCAAATATTCATCCCATAATTTCAATGAGTGCAGATAACCGGTAAAGGGCCAGTCTCCTTCGGCATTGCGTCCCAATGTGATGAATTGTGACGGTTTCACCAGCAACTGGATATCTTTTTCACTGACTAATTTTCCATTGATATAAACCTGTTCCATCCGCCCATCAAAGCAGATATAGATGTGCTGCCACTTTCCTGCCAACTCCTTCATGTCCTTATATCCTGCATCTTCATACCAGCCATAGTGATTGATTACTCCACAACGAGGCTCCGTGCCGTTGACCAACATGATTTTCTCCAATTCATCATGCGAGGTAGTAAAATCGGCCACACATTCATTTTCACTAATGGAATCATTCAGTACCCACGCCTCCAAGGTATAAGGAGCATTATCCTGCAAAGTGGCAGGAAGCATAAAACTGGAAGTATAGACCTGAGTACCCTCAAAATGAAATGCCTTTTTCCCTTTCACTTCTTTCACAACAAGGGGTAATTTCCGGGCTTCAAAATAACCTTTTACTCCTCGGTTTTCCAAATAAGGAACCGTATCGTTTACGGTAAAATCATCAGCAGAAAGACTGACCACCAACCCATGTTTCTGCTGATCGGCTACAGGCAGACGCACGATATCCGTTTCCGCATCGTATGCCTTTTCCGCTGCTTCCTGTTTCCAATTGTAGTAACGGAAATTGGTAATGACCAAAGGTTCGGTGGAACTATGCAGCGTAATCGATCCCGACGAAAGACACGACTCCGCTTCATAACTCTGCCATTTACCTGACCTGTAAACCAACCCACTAACTGTATGCTCTTTGGACGAGGAGAGTAACGGATGACTATACTCCAATGTAGTTCCCGGTTCCAGTACCAACGCATCACGCCCACCGATGCGCTGTATGCGTGCCGAACCTTCCTTCAAAGTAAAAGCCCCTCCCAGCATCCCTTCATTGTTCTGCCATTCACGACCATTCCAATCGGCAGCGGTAAGTCCCAGCCATTGTTGCGGAGCCGATGCTTCCACACCCTCAAAGATTTTCAAGTTCCAGACCGCCCCGCCAAATCCGTTCTTCTGTCCTCCGGTAAAGGTAAGGCGGACATAACGAGCCTTCACCTTGCCAAAATCGACCATCGGGCTGCCTGCCAGACGATTATTCCGCTTATCAGCGAAAACAGACCAATGCTTGCCATCGACAGAAGTTTCAATTAAATATTGATAAAATTGTGTGCCATACTCAAATTGAGTCCAGATAGTTTGTATCTGCCGGGCAACACCCAAATCCATTTCTATCCACTCCTGTCCCATTCCACGAGGACGCCATAAAGTTCCGTTATTATCATCTACAGCATATTCGGGACGGAAATCGGCATCATAAAAAGAAGAAGCCCTCACCTTAGCACCCAATGCCAGATTTTTTGATTTCACTACAGAAGATGCCAATGCACCTATTCCGTCATGAGTGAGAATAAGGGGTTTAATACTTCCATCTTCGGCAAACTCCATACGGTCCACACAAAGCTGACGATGAAATCCGCGGTTGGAATGCGGATTATCATGACGGTGATAGACCATATAATATTCATTGCCTTCTTTCAAAACGCTATGATGTCCCGGCCCATGAATTGTTCCATCGGCATTGGTTTCAAGAATACATCCCCGATAGGTGTACGGCCCCATAGGCTTGTCCGAAGTGGCATACTGCACCCGATAGGTGTGGTCGTGACAGGAACCCGAAGAATACATAAAATAATAGATCCCCTTTCGTTTCATCACAAAGGGTGCTTCAAAAAAATCCGTGGCTTCCGTATTCGGAATCAGACGCGTTTCAGTAAAACTCTTCATATCGGAAGCCAGTTTTCCGGCTCCGCAACCGAAACCTTTATAAATTCCCCAAGTCCCCCAATACAAATATACAGAACCATCATCATCCACAAAGGTCTGCCCATCCAATGTAATGGCATTCGTCACAAAACGGTCGGGTACAAGAACAGCCTCACTTTCGCCCAATATATTTTTCCAAGGACCACGCGGCGTTTCACTGACCCCGCAATGAATCATACAGGGCTGACAATAAAAATAATAATAATTCCCATCCGTATGCTGCATCACATCGGGAGCCCATATCCAATGACTGTCCGGCCAGTTCATGGGCATCAACGTCCAGTTCACAAAATCCTTGCTGGTCCACACCTGTGCAGGACCGAAACCGGCCCCACTGCCATCCGTAGTGGCATACATATAATACGTATCGCCAAACTTCTTCACCGTGGGATCGGCAAAATATCCGGGAATAATGGGATTCCCCGTACCCGAAGCATTAAAAGGCTTCTGAGCAAAGCCTGTAGCAGCTCCCAACAATAAGGAAGCAACAACCAATCGTATCTTATTCATCTCTATATAGCAAAATTCTATTTGTCCCTGCGACGCTTATTCATGCACCACATTATGAATGGGAATTTCTATCTCATAAAAATATTCCTGCAACAACCGGTACATATCCGGATCATACGTCTTCAGTTTCGTGCGGCGGTTCACCCAGTTATGAACTCCGTTTGCAGGTTCGGCATAGCGGTTACAGTTAAAGAAAGACTGTACGCACTCGGCAAAGTATTCCTCTTTATTGCTCACTGCATACGTCTTTTCCCACAGCCCTTTCCGGATTGCATTCTGACGAAGTGCCTCCAAACGCTCATTAAAGTCTGGCTCCACTCCCACTATACCTACCGTATGAATAAGGTGAGCGAACTCATGAATCAGGATATTCTCACCTACATATTTATCCTGCGGCAATGCCAGCAGATTCTCTTCTCCGCAACTGGATGAAAATTCATCTTCCGGTGCTCCGCCAAAACCACGGGCACGCCAGTTCCAATATTTAATGCTGTCCTCACAATTGCAGATATGGGCAAACTCCGGCAAATCGCAAGTTTCCTCATCTTTACCGATTATCATGACGTGGCAGCCTTTCTTCACCATGTGCGCTTTCACATCCGGACGTTTTGCCAACATCAAACTGATGATATCACAAGCTTTCAATAAGGCCTCATCGCTCACCTTTCCGGAAGAGGTGACATACAGACCTTCTGTCTCTATGTATTTCTGATAGAAAGAAGGAATATTTTTCCCTTCAGGGATACCGGTAACCTGTCCGTGAACCGGACAAAGCTCCAACTTCATGGCAAATCCGCCACCCGATGCCAGATGCAAAGTCAACCGGCTGTCCTTATCAATCCGGATGGTTTCCTTCCGATAATCCTCGGCCTGCTTGTTGGCATTCACACCGTCTTTAAACAAAACAGCCGTATAAGACATTCCTTCGGGAAGGAAAGAGAAATCGAGCTGCACATCACGTTCATCCCAATTGGTCATACCGCCGATATACCAGTTCACATCCTTCTTACGCACTGTTACAATATATTTTCCCAACTCGCCCGAAGCAATAAAAGTAGAATCCACCTCCACAGGCAGAGAAGCTATGAAATCCACACATTCCTGCTCATTCAGATAGTTGGTAGGCGCATCACACAACATGGTAAAAGGAGAATCGTGTACAATATAGGCAGCCAGCTGATGACACCGGGTTCCCATGCTGGCCGGCGTGTAATACATGGCGCGCCAATCTGCCTTCGTGGCATTGCGCATAGCTCCCGGCGTATAATCCACCGGTCCCGCCATCATACGAATATAAGGGAAAGTAACATCATAAAGAGGCATATTATTCTTGATATCCGTCCATTTCACCTCTTCCATGCCGAACACGCTTTCAAAATTGATAATATGAGGGTAGGTACGGTTGATACCTGTCGGTTTGTAAATGCCGTGCAGATCAAGGGTTAATTTATACCGGGCCGTCATCTCAGCGATGCGATACACCATTTCGACGGCAGTCTGATCATCACGATCCAGGAAATCCACCTTAAAACCTTTGATTCCCATATCCGCATATTTCTTACAAGCTGCTTCCAACTGGCTGTCGAGTACATTAAACACCGTCCAAAGCACTATTTCCACCCCTTTGGATTTGCCGTATGCTATCAGTTCCGGCAAATCAAGTTCGGGAATAACGGTCAGCATATCACCACTTTTCGGGGCATACCATCCTTCATCCAACACAATAAACTCCAATCCGTTCCGGCTGGCGAAATCGATATAATATTTATACGTATCCATGTTGATACCGGCTTTAAACGGCACTCCTTTCAGATTCCAGTCATTCCACCAATCCCATGCCACTTTGCCTGTCTTTATCCATGAGGTATCACCGATACGGTTGGGAGAAGCCAGAGCATAGACCAGGTTGTTGACCGGCATATCCGTATCCTTCTCCGTAATGGCCAACACACGCCACGGATAGGAACGGGAGCCACGGCTACGGGATATAAAATCGGTAGTTTCAGTTACATATTCCTGCTTCCGCCAAGGATAAAAGTCTGTTTTAGCCGGATAAGGAGCAAAGACACCTTTCAATCCATACTTTCCCTGCTGTGACTGCACAAACATGCCCGGATAAGCTTCGAGGTCGGACTCCAACAGGGTCAGTTTTACGCTGCCGCAATCCACGGTAACCGGAAGAAAAGCCAGTTTAGGCTGTGCTTTTGACAGAGGAGTGATGTCATATACATTCTGATAAGCCATCGCCATCGGTTTTTTATCATTGGTGGTATAAGGAAGATAAGCCGTATAATCTTCCTTAAAATTAAACTCGGCCTGTTCCTCCTTTATAATGATATCCGAAGATTGTGTGGTATAGAATCGATAGGCGACTCCCTCATTGTATGCACGGAAGATGATTCCGAACCCGCCTTTCAGCTTCAAGTCGAGTTCGTTGCCTGTTGCAACGAACTCCTTGAAACGGTAAAAAGGTGATTCTATGTTATCCTTTATCTTTCTCCTTCTTTCCCCTGTGATACGGGGAGTTTTACCTACTATAGTTCCGTTTTCCAGAACCAAACCTATATTAGAGTGTGAGAGAATTGTATCATTTCCATGCATCACTTGGTAGGCCAGTTCGTTTCCGGCGCTGATTTCCACTTTCAATGTTCCATCGGGTGAAGAGAGTACATATTTCTTTTCCTTGGCTGCAAATGAAGCATTTCCAATCAATAAAAGCAAAGATAAAATTGCAAGACAGAGTTTCTTGTTGTTTTTCATAATCTATCGGTTGTATACGTTGTTCACTTGCAAAGTAAAATAAAAAAATTACAAGAAAGGGAATATATAATATAATGTAATGGCAGAATCGTCCAATAAATCTCATTTTATGGATTTGACAGTTAGGCGGTTGTACTATTCTTCCATTCGTTTAGACTATTTTTTTATCCTCTTGGAGGTGTACGGTGTAAACAGCTATTAAAATTGCATATTCAACACAATAGTCGCTTTATACTGTACACCATTTCTGGTATATATCAGAGTAGGTTTCAACATATATTTCTGGCCGGCAACACTTACTCCTTTCCGGTGTCCGTATGTCATGGTCAGTCCACTGAATTCTACATAGACCGGTGCCGTATCACCCCAGTTGCCTACGTTGCCATTGGCTTCACACCAAAATCCGTTATTGGCAGTAGAAGTGTAAGCAAAAGTGCCGTCAGTCTGACCGAGTGCGATAACCACTTTGTCCTCGGCAGGTTCTGTACCTACACTGGCCAGTTTACTTTCCAACACGGCAGGCTTCATGACAAACGCCTGTGCCAAATCTTTATTTGTTTTCAGGTCCACCGTTCCTTGTGGATAATCCTCGGAACCGGCATTGCACTTCACATCGAATGTCAATGTAATATCTTTAGGCATAGCCGTCTCGTCAATAGAGAAATTGCCAAGCAAGTCCGTTCCTTCAAACTTTACTTTGTAAGGCCATTGCTCATCGTCAGTCTCATCATCATTCCATGGATGTGACTTATACTGAACGGGAGCGCCCATTACCACTAGGCATAATTTTTCTGTTCCGATCGGTATCGTATAAGAAACCACCCCTGCATTTTCCTTATTCATAGATGCGTATTGTGGAGCTCCATTTACAATAGCCACAAATCCATATCGCCATCCGGCTGCCGTATTGCCACCATTATTGTTGTAAGCGGTAGCCGTACCTGCCACATTGCCGTCGGCATCCAATGTCGTTCCCGGATCCTCTTCTGCCAAAGCACATCCCACAGCCAGTCCGGCAAAATCCGCCTTGACCGTTGTTCCGGCTTCGGGAACGTTCAATGGAATGATATTGAATCCGGTAGTGCCCGGACAGCTGGCATAGCCTACCTGATAATATCCTCCGGCTGCATCATACATTTTCGTTGTATAATTGCAAGCGGTCTCTGTGACATAATTCCGCACCACGTCCATATCATAAGTCACCATACGGGTAGCGTAGCCATAAAGTTCCGTATAAAGTGTTTGCAAGTCATTGTTACAGTACAGACGCTGATAAGTCATGAGCGGATCTTCCGGATAGCGCGACTGTGTCCAGACATTCCCTACCACATCGACTCCATGTTTCTGAGCCCAGTAATATTGCAGCCAGTAACTGGCATAACGCATCCATTCATGATTGAAATGCCGATGGTAATTGGCTTTCCACACATCTACATGGTAGCCGAAGAGTTCCGCCGGATAATCTTGGAACGACTGCCATTGCGCACATTGCTCCCAAAAACCGTTTCCACCTTCGCCATTCGGCCCATAACCGTATCTGAATCCCACTTGCGAAAAGTCCGCCTCTCCGTTCATCATCTTGTCACAACTTACCTGATACTGGAAGCTATGCCCTATTTCGTGCGCAATGGTAGAACCTACCGGCTGGCAGGTACTGGGATTTACCCACAATGCGCCGATTGTATTGTCGTAACCGGAACCTGTAGCGAGCCACTCAGTCTGATACAGCAAATAAATCTCCATCTTATATTTATCCAGAAAAGACTTGTTTTGCCCAGTGTCAGCAAACTTCAAGGTTTCGATATTTGTCCGATAGAATTGTTCGGCCTTTGCCAATAAATCATCAATGTCTACACGCAATACCTCCGGCACTGACTCTGCTCCCGGATCGTTGCCGAACCCCGGTTCCCAAAACACGAAGAAATGCTCGCTTTGCTTCATGCGCCACCATGACCAGCGCGCATCACTGCGAAGCATATTCATATTACTAAACTCAATAGGTTTGTAATATTTATCAAAATCTTTGATATCAGCCGAATTCAAGGTTAACACAGCATTGGGATTAGCTTCCTGGCGGATATGGACGGTTACTTCGGATTCTCCGCATACTATGACAAGAGTTGCTTCCCGATAGTTTTCGCTATCATTCTTCTGCAACAACATGGGCAAGGAGATTTCGCCTGCCTCACCTTCATATCGGGGCAGTTTAATCCAAGTGCAACTGGAATCGGTGGCACGGCTGGTTACATCTTCTACAGTGGCTGTCCAAGGACCGGTAGCGGAGAACTTTACGGAAGCTTCTGTTTCATCCCAAAATAGTGTTTTGCTTTGCTGACTGCTGTCTAGGGTGAGCTGGAGGATAATACTTTCATCCTCGCTGTCACTGCAACTGCTGAAGGCAATAAAGAAACAGCAAAAAATGGATAAAGCAAATAGTAATTCTTTGCACAATAATTTCTTCATAATTATAGCTTTTATTGGAGTCCCATTTAAATGCCTGCGGTAAAGTCAATATTTACCCCATTACCACTAACACATATATAAAGTTTTTGATGGTCATTCGTTTCAGCTAAAACATTTATAAAGCTAAAACATCCTAATAAAGTCACTAAAAGACTTCTTAATAATAATATTTTCACACATTTGTTTTTCTGAATTTACTAAATAAAAAAGAGAAACCAATATCCATTATAGATACTGATTTCCCTCGATAAAATATTATTCCAACGTTGCTTTAACAATAAACTCTACGAATTTACTATTATCCTCCTTAAGCGCATATACAAAATTCACATTAAAAACAGAACCGGAAGTTGAAGCTGGATTTCGACCTATATTAACCATATCACCATTCTCTTGTGTTTCAACAAACAAAACACTACCAGTCGAACCATCATCACTCCAATTCGTTACTTTTAAATTAGAAGTCAGCCAATAACCTATTCCACTACCACCAGCAGTATAATCACTAGTAGTATTCCATTCACCAGATTCACTATCGACCATATACAGAGCAATCGGGCCTCCCGGTTCTTTGCAAGCGGTAATGAATTCAGATAAAGTCAGCCCCAAACAACTTTCTATCACCTCCTGATAATCTGCAAATTCAATAGAAAATGCAGAATAGTCACCTGCTGGAATGGTATTGGCAACAACAATACGTCCCGGATCAGTAACGGTCACATCAAAAGCAAAACGTACATAATCATCAAAATTTGCACCATTGTTTATAGCAAATCCAACGTTAATGGAGATAGCTGTACCTACAGAAGCGGTTTCGAGCACATTAAGAACCAGCTCCTTCTTTGTTGCATCCAACTCAATACTAGCTATACCAGAAGCTGCATCACAAACACCGCCTGCCGTATTATAGTACCAACCGTTGGTACCCTTGGTAGGAGCTGTTCTATTCCAACAGTTTTTCGAAATATTGATAGGATAAAACACCACACTCCCATTAGACAATGCAGCCAACGTCTCATCTACCGTCATCCCCAAATACGTATGAAACTTTTCTGCATAATCAGTCAGTTTAACCGTCTTCGCTTCCAAACGGCTGATGGGAAACTCTGCTTTGGTAGAAACCACAGCATCCGCATTGGTCTTCAGATAGGGATTTTCATTCTCCCCGTACACATGCTTGCTGGTAGCATCCTCCGGATCCGTACTGCATGCAGCCAGTGACAGAGTGAAACAAGCAATTAAAGCATATATAAAATTCTTTTTCATCGTACTTTTCTTTTTTAAATTAATGAATTCATTATTCGGCACCACCATATCCCGGATTCTGCTTCAACTTAATGTTGCCATCCAATGCAGACTTAGGTAACGGAAAAATATCACAATGCCTGTCTGTCTTATCCGTCTTCGCATCTTTGCAAAACCATGACTTGCCATTATATACATTCTGATTGGTTCCGTTTATACGGAAACGGATCAAGTCCTGACGACGGTGATGCTCTGCCACAAACTCCCAGGCCAGTTCGTCCAACAAACCACCCAGTTCAATATCATCGCCCCCTTCTTCTGTGATAATCCAGTTATCGGCTTCTCCCATGATTCCCTGATTCTCCCGATGTCCGTAGTTATAACGGCTGCCACCCTTCAATTGAGCTACAGTAACCGTTGCTTTACCGGGATCGGACTTGAAGGCACGTTGGCGTACAGCTGTTACCAAATCGGCCGCCACTTGCTCGCTTTCTCCATTGTAACCACCTAAACGAAGCAAGCACTCCGCTTTAATAAAATAAGCATCAGCCAAACGGAAGAAAGGCACATCATCATAAGAAGTTCCATAGTCGCCTGAAAGTATTTCATATTTCACCAAGCGTTCACTTTCAAAGGGATAGCAACCGGGATTGTCTATACTATGTAATTCCCGAGTATATACCAAAGGTTCACTGTCCACATAAATGGGAGCACCGGCATAGTCATATTGCTGTCCTGATATCCAACAGTCTTCATAGCGGCTGTCTTCTTCATCGTATGTTTCCAGAAATTGAGGAAGAACAGCCGCCCCACCGGTAGCCCATCCGTTAAACTGCCACGTTGCACGTCCGGCTACATGCATCCACATATTTGCCATATAGTTACCTCCGGCATAATTGAATTCAAACGGAATACCAAAGATAATTTCAGGCGAACCGGAAATATCTTCTCTAAAATTATCCGAATAATTCGGAGCCAAAGAGAACTTGCCACTGTTAATCACTTCATTTACCTCATCAATAGCCTTTCCGTAATAAGAATTATCAGAGTAATCATTGAACCATGCATTGTGGTTCAAATACATTTTTGCCAGAAGCATATTGATGGCATAGTCGTTCAGCTTACCCATTTCTACTTTTGTTCCACATTTCCCCTTTACATCCGTCAACTCACTGATCAGGAAATCCCACATCTGTTGGGGAGTTGCCTGTTCGGGCAACCATCCGTCTTCATGTTCATATTGCGTATCCAATGGGATGTTGCGGAACAAATCGAATAAAATATAATAATAAAGAGCGCGATAAGCCCTTAATTGCGAAGAAGTGGTTATATCAGCAGCAATGACTTCATCTGCCAACAGTTTGTTACAGGCATTGATACCGGCATAGTTACGGTTCCATGTATCATTGAAATGGGCTATCTGTGAATGGAACTGATGTTTGTGCATAGACACGTACAAATCCCCCCAGCCGATACTGATCCGATAAGGAATACACCATGAATCGGACGACTGGTCCATCATATCGGCATAACTATACCATCCCCAATACACATCACGAAGACTGCTGTATACCGGAGCAAACATGGCCGCCCGGTCTTTTTCTGTAAACTCATACTTCTCGGAAGCAATCGTATCATAAATCGTTTCGCTCAAATCTGTACAACTGCCCAAAGACAAGGTACAAGCTCCTATCGCTGAAGCCCAAAGTGCTTTATTGAATATTGTTTTCATGTTAGTTCTTCATTTAAAAGTTAGAAAGATACATTCAGACCGAAAGTGAATGAACGGGTAGAAGGATATTTATCGCGCCAGTCAATACCCAAAGACCAAATATCACCATTTGACATTTCAGGATCCAATCCATCATATCCGGTAATGCAGAATAAATTATCGGCAGAAACATAAGCCCGGATATTTTTCACAAACTTACTGCTTTTCAATGGAATGTTATAGCCCAACGTAATGTTAGTCATTTTCAAAAAATCACCATCCTCCAAATAATAGCTTACAAAAGTCTGTTTTTGGGCTGTTGATAAGGTATATTGTCCACCATAAGGAGCCTTTTGCACAGATTTCAAGCGATTATAAGCGATCGAGTTGTTCTCATAATAAGCACGAGGCTCGTTCAGAATCTTAAAACCAAACTGGCCTGTCATCTGGAAAGATAAATCAAAATTTTTATATCTGAACGAGTTGTTCCATCCCAAATACAATTTAGGAAGAGCATTCCCTAAATATTGACGGTAGTCATCATTAGACAGCATATTGTCTGTAAACTCTTCAATCTCACCAGTCTTCGTATTCTCAACCATCCAAAGTCCGTTTTCTGAAACACCAACGGACTTCATGCCATAAAATTGTCCCATAGATCTCCCCACTTCCATCCGCTGGGTAGAAAGATTGATAGGTTCACCCAAATAAGCATGATCTATCTGATTTGAAGTCTCATACAAGTCATTTGAAAGACTCAATAATTTGTTCGCATTATGAGAGGCGGTAACTGTGGTTTTCCATTCAAAATCCTTTGTCCGTACAGGAATGGCATTGACAGCAATTTCAATACCTTGGTTACGCATCTTGCCGGCATTAGCCAAAGTCTTGTTATACAAATTGGGAGGAGTCGGTACCGTAAAATCATACAGCATATCCGAAGTCTTCTTCTGATATACATCAATAGAACCACTCAGGCGTTCATCCAATACAGCCCAGTCCAGACCAATATTAAATTCCTTGGAAGTTTCCCATTTCAAATCAGGATTAGGATTGGATTTTACGCTTAACCCCTGATGCCAGACGCCATTATCATAGAAATAAGGAGAACCATACTCATACCGGGTTAATGAATTATAAGAGTCACCTACAATGACACCTGTCACACCATAACCGGCACGTAACTTTAAGTTATTCAGCCACGTAAGGCCTTCCATGAATTTTTCGTTACTGATAGTCCATCCCAAAGAAACAGAAGGGAAAGTAGCCCATTTATTGTTCTCACCAAATTTGGAAGAGCCTTCACGGCGTACACTCAGCAGAACATTATATTTATTATCGTAACCATAGCTCACACGTCCGAAGAAACCAATCAAGGTATTGTCATTCTTGTAACTGCTCATGCCGGCTTTTCCATCTTTCAAAGCTGTACCTAATCCCAAGTTATTCCAAAGATAAAAATCTGTTGGATAATCATAGTTATTAGCTCCAAAACCTTCATTTACATTATACTGGTAATTATATCCCACCAATGCATCAAAACGATGTTTATTCCAAGTATGATTATATTTAGAAGTAACTTCCAGATTATCTGTGGTATATTCATTCTGAGAATGATAAGCATATCCTGTGTGATTCTCGCTCTTCTGTGAAAAATATTCGGAAGTATAATATCCACGATTATGATCACTAGTAACCCTACGGCTTAACATGAGGTTGGTCTGCCAGTTTTTAATCGGTTCAAAGGTGATATTCCCCGTCATCCGGGTATTCTCACTATTGTATTTACCATCCTGTTCACGGATGATACCTACCGGATTATAATAATAATTTACGGCAAAATTCTCGTAAAAAGTTCCATCCTCATTCCAGATGGGTTCAGTAGGGTTACGCATAATAGCCTGTCGGTAAATACCCAGACCTGCCGCATCAATCGGACCATTCTTATGGAATGTCTTTACCATATTGAAATTCACTTTCAACATATCATTTAACATCCAGTGAGAAACATCAAACCTCATTCTCATCTCTTCATTATAGGTCTCAAGCAACACACCTTCCTCTTTGCGATACGTAAAATCCGCAGAATAAGTGGTATTTTTTGATCCTCCGGAAATATTAAAATTATGGTTATGAGTAAATGCAGTACGGGATACCGCATCCAACCAATCCGTATCATACCCTTTATCAGCATAGTTTGTCAATCCCTGACGGATTTCCTCTGCTCCATAGAAATCAAGCGTCTTGCCAAACTTGGAAAGAGACATATACCCGGAATAATTGGCAGCCGTACGCGACTCGCGCTGGCCGTTTTTTGTAGTAATCAAAATAACGCCATTAGCACCTCGTGTACCATAAATAGCTGCCGCAGAAGCATCCTTCAACACATCAATAGAAGCTATGTTTTCGGGGGAAACCGTTCCTAAACCACCTTCTATTCCGTCCACCAATACCAATGGAGTAGAGCCTCCCTGCAATGAAATCACACCACGCAAACGAATTGTAGATTCCGCATTCGGATCACCGGAGCCTTTCGCAATGGTCAATCCCGCCACTTTACCTTTAATCAGTTCGGCTGCATCTCCAATCTTACCTGCCGTAAAGTCTTCGGCCTTCACAGAAGCCACCGCACTGGTCACATCACCCTTTCGCTGCGTACCATAACCGATCACAACCACTTCAT
>OHNX01000516.1_pt1 | contig 16479 bp, 14 predicted proteins | sample 1569691 | NCBI WGS metagenome assembly OHNX01 (sample SAMEA3879507, study PRJEB24766) | human gut metagenome | biome: human-associated habitat; feature: feces | place: USA | collected 1985/1987
CCTTTTCTGCAACTCTCCAGCGGGGAACAGCGTCTGGCATTATTGGCACGTGCTTTTGTCAAGGACCCGGAACTGCTGATATTGGATGAACCGCTTCATGGACTCGATACATACAACCGCCGTCGGGTCAAGAAGATTATAGAGGCATTCTGCCATCGTCGGGATAAAACGATGATTATGGTAACCCACTATGAGAATGAATTGCCGCAAACAATTACTAACCGTTTATTCTTGAAGCGAAACCGCTGACCAGATAATAATTAGTCAAGCAAAGATAATAAAGGACTAGCAGGAACCATTTATGGTGTAAATCGTTATATTTGTAATATCAACCATCTAAACATTTATATCATGAAGTTTTTTATTGATACGGCAAATTTAGAACAGATTCGGGAGGCCTATGACTTGGGCGTACTCGACGGAGTTACCACTAATCCTTCGCTTATGGCAAAAGAAGGTATCAAAGGAGTGGAGAACCAGCGTAAGCACTATGTGGACATCTGTAATATTGTGCAAGGCGATGTGAGTGCCGAGGTGATAGCTACCGACTATGAAGGCATGATTAAAGAGGGTGAAGAATTGGCAGCCTTGAATCCGCATATCGTAGTGAAGGTGCCTTGCATTGCAGAAGGTATCAAGGCCGTTAAATACTTCTCGGGCAAAGGTATCCGTACAAATTGTACTCTGGTATTTTCTGTCGGTCAGGCATTGCTTGCAGCCAAGGCAGGTGCAACGTATGTTTCTCCGTTTGTGGGGCGTCTCGATGACATCTGTGAGGATGGCATTGCATTGGTTGCGAAGATTGTAGAGATGTACCGTTATTATGGATATACCACCCAGGTACTTGCCGCCTCTATCCGTCATACGGCACATATCATGCAGTGTATAGAGGTGGGTGCTGATGTGGCTACTTGTCCGCTTTCGGCCATTAAGGGTTTACTTAATCATCCGCTGACCGATTCCGGTCTGAAGAAGTTCCTTGAAGATTACAAACGCGTGAACGGATAAACTTAAAATATCCTATAAGCCTATCTTTCAATGTAATTATTGACTAATATTGGTGAGAAATAGAATAAAAAGATTTATTTTTGCACCTTATATTTAGATATACAATAAGGCACCGATGAAAGATAGGCTCATAGGATTTATTAAGACATACTGCTTGTTTGTCTGCATTTTTGTGTTGCAGAAACCACTATTTATGCTGTTTTACAAATCGCTGTATCCGGATGCCTCGTGTGCGGACTGGTTCAGTGTCATTTGGCATGGGTTACCTTTAGACCTATCTCTGGCTGGTTATCTGACAGCTATTCCCGGTTTTCTTTTCATAACCTCTGTATGGGCACTTTCTAAATCCCTTCATCGCATCTGGTGCGGCTATTTCCTCTTCATTTCAGTACTTATCTCCATAATTTTTACTGTCGATTTAGGATTATACGAGTATTGGGGGTTCCGTTTGGATGCTACTCCGTTATTCTATTTCTTTTCCTCCCCTAAAGACGCAGTGGCCAGTGTCAGCATTTGGATGGTGCTGGGGGGAATTGTGGCAATGGCTGTTTATGCTGTCGTGCTGTATGCTGTTTTCTACGGCATCTTGCTGCAGAAGAAGCTGTTGCTGCGGATGAAACTGCCTTATCGTCGCCTGAAGGTGTCAGGTATATTGTTGCTGATGACGGGGTTACTGTTTATTCCTATCCGTGGAGGCTTTACAGTATCTACCATGAATGTGGGGAAAGTCTATTTCAGTGCCGAGCAGCGTCTGAACCATGCAGCTATCAACCCTGCATTCAGTCTGATGGAATCTCTTGCCAAGCAGAAGGACTTCAGCAAGCAGTACCGTTTTATGGAAGCTGCGGAGGCCGACCGGCTTTTTAAAGACATGCTTGAACCCGCAGGTGCCGGTGGTCAAACGGAAGAGACAGATTCTGTGCTGCAACCTGCCGATTCACTGCATACTTTATTCAATACTCAGCGTCCCGATGTACTCTTTGTGATTCTTGAGAGTTTTTCCTCCAGGTTGATGACAGCTTTGGGAGGTGAGCCGAATATTGCCGTCCATCTGGATAGCTTGAGTAAGGAAGGGGTGCTCTTTACGAACTTCTACGCCAACAGTTTCCGTACGGACCGTGGGCTGGTGGCTATCTTGAGTGGCTATCCTGCCCAGCCCACTACTAGTATTATGAAGTATCCCCGTAAAACGCAGTCCATTCCTGCCATTGCAGGCAGCTTGCGGAAGGCGGGTTATGGTACCAAGTATTATTATGGCGGTGATGCCGACTTTACCAATATGCGTTCCTACCTGATGTCATCAGGCTTTGAAGACATTGTTTCCGACCAGGATTTTCCCGTAACGGAACGTTTAAGTAAGTGGGGGGCGCACGACCATCTCGTATTCAACCGTCTGCTGGAAGACTTGAAAGCCGAAGCTGCCGAAGGAACTGCCGAAGAGAAAACTCCTCATTTCCGTGTCTTGCAGACCTCCAGCAGCCACGAGCCTTTTGAAGTACCTTTCCGTCGTCTGGAGAATGACCGGCTGAACGCCTTTGCCTATACGGATAGTTGTGCAGGCGATTTTGTAAGACAGTTCCGTGAGCTTCCCCAGTGGAAGAATACGGTGATTGTGTTTGTTCCAGACCACTTGGGAGCTTATCCCGAACATATCGACAATTTGTCGGTAGAACGCTACCGGATACCTCTGTTGATGGTGGGCGGTGCTGTCCGAGAGCCGAGGCGCATTGACGTCTATGGCTCGCAACATGATATTGCAGCCACGTTGCTGGCTCAATTGGCGCTGCCCCATGATGAGTTTGTTTTCAGTAAAGATATGCTTAATCCCGCTTCCCCTCATTTCGCGTTCTTTACCGTACCCGATGCTTTCGGTATGGTGACAGCGGACAATCAAGTGATATTCAATTGCCAGGCGGGTACTGTGGTAGTGGATGAGGGCACAGCAAAAGGGAAGAACCTGCCGTTGGGCAAAGCCTATTTGCAAAAATTATATGATGATATAGCCAAAAGATAACGTATGACAGCACTTATGGACGCCTTGCAAGGGGCAATAGATGTAGACACAAACATATTTTTTTCCATCAATCGGATGCACAACATGTATTTCGATTATTTTATGAGCGCTTATAGCGGTAAGTGGGTTTGGATTCCCATGTATGCTGCCATCTGGTATGTGATGTTGCGCAATTTTCATTGGAAGGTCACACTGTTTTGCATGATAGGCTTTGCGCTCACCATTACTTTTGCCGACCAGGCATGTGCCACTTGGATACGTCCCTATGTGGAGCGTATGCGTCCTTCTAATCTGAATAATCCCATTTCGGAGATGGTGCATATCGTCAACAATCATCGTGGAGGGCGTTATGGTTTTCCTTCGTGTCATGCCGCCAATACCTTCGGATTGGCGTTTTTCCTGTTCTTTCTATTCCGCAAGCGGTGGCTTACTCTTTTCATTATGGCCTGGGCGTTGCTGACGTGCTATTCGCGCGTATATCTCGGTGTGCATTATCCGGGTGATTTGTTGGCAGGGACTATTGTGGGGCTGATTGGTGCCTGGCTGATTTACCGCTTGTTTGTGAAGGTTAGCGGATATAAGCGTGTCGAGCATGTCACTCATGTCTATGCTCCTATATGGGTAGGGTTGCTGACGATAGCGGGGATGCTGGTTTATGCCGGAATACGGACATTGTTGTAGATGACAGTCTTTAGAACTGATAACCGGCAGTTACCATAACCTCCCGTGGACGGATATTCAACCGTGAAGTATAGCTTTGTGTGGCCGAGTAGGTAGTATAGGCATACTCTTTCTTGTTGAACAGATTGCTGAGGCTGGCTTCCACTCTCCATTTCCTTGTCTTATAAATGAGTGATGCGTCTACAAACAGTGTGTTGAGATGCGTATCGCTGTTTAAATCGTTCCGGTAATGTTCTCCGGAAAGGCAGAGGTCGACGTGTCCGATGCTGAATGTGAGGTGCATACGCTGTACGAAGTCCAGTAGAGGAGCAAGGTGCGTGTCGTTCCCTATTTTACTGCCGCCATAGTTGATTGTGGCATGATATTCGGCTTCGAAAGCTTCGGCGGGCGACCATATCAGTTTGGGTTCCATCTTAAGATAGTCATAACGGTATTTTTGAGGCGGGCCGTTTCCGGCTGTTTCCGTTTGTGGAGTGAGGGCGTCTGTATCTGAAACCCGTGTCAACTGCCAGCCGGTATTGCGGCTCAGTTGTAAGTCAAGTGAGGTTTTCAGATTCCAGTCGAAAAATCCCTTGGAGAGAGTGCTGAGCAGGAACCAACTTTGTGTACTGTTGGAATGTAGGCGAAGGGTGTGGACAATGCGGTTTTCAGAGATACTCTGTTCATTCAAGGTGTTGTAGTGTACATGCCGGTAGGACAAAGTGGCGGTGGCGAAAAATTCCTGCACGGTATTCTTGTATTCTCCATAAAGGTTGTATTGTTGGCGTGTACTGACGGGGAAGAGGCCGTCAGTGTTTTTCCAGGTACGGTAGTCTGTCCGATAGGTAAAAGGGCAGAGGTCTGTGACATCTCCTGCTGAGCGGTGTAAACTGCCGTAGAGGGAAATTTTCCAATGGTAGTCCGGCTGATAGCGCAGATAGAGCGACGGATTGAAAAAGAGAAAAGAGCGCTGTTGCGAGAAGTAGCGCTTATAGCTGAGAGGGAGTGACAGACTTCCCTGCCACTTGCCTTGCTCCAACTGGAAGTAGGGGGAGAGGTAGGGAGAAAAACTGGATGCGCCAAATGTTTCCATCCGGGTGGAATGGTGCTTTACCGATGCCCATTCGCCCTTTATACCGGCGGTGTATTGCCGGGTGAAACCGTTGTGTTTTCTTAGGTGGCTGGCCTTATTGTCGTTGTAAAGGCTGTGCTGGATGAATTTGTCTTTCCCGTCGTGTAGTGACAAGGAGGAGGGTAGATAGGCATACTGTGTGGCAGAATTGAACTTCCATGTGCTTTTCTCTCCATTGCGGATAAGGCTGAAGAAATTCTTTGCCGTAAACTGGGAGGTGCGCATCGTTTGCTGCAACTCGTGGGAGGTGCCGCGGTTCGTTTCACTTTCTGCCAGGAAGCGGTTCGACAGATAGTGGATGGTCTTGTTATCCTCATAGTGCATTTCCATATGGGCGGCATCGTTCTGCAGGCAGTAGTGGTAGGCTTCATCCATGCGTATGGTGTCATCGGGCTGGTAGTAGACTTGCGAGTTGCCCCGTTGCTGGGTAATCCGGTTATGGGTATATCCGGCTTGCAGGCGCAGGGAACGTTCGTCGTTCCATTTATACATGCGGTTGGCGTTCAGTGTATGGGTTTCGTTGAAGAGCAGCCGTTGCTTGTCGAGGGGAGCGCTGATGCCCGGTTGTACCAGAAAGCCGTGCAGGGGAATCTGTTGGGATGTGTTGTTTGTCAGTATATGTTGCTCACGGCTAAGGTCGGTACCGTTGTTGTTGCTCTTGTAGCCGTAGATGCTTTGCTTGCCTTTACCCAGTTGGAGGGCATTGGCGGCGTTTTCCCAAAGAAGCGTTCCTTTGTCCCTCTTCGTTTGTGCCGTTCCGGTCGTTTCTTGTGTTCCATCGCTCCAGCCTGTCCCCAGGGTACCGTTGACAATCCATTGGTTGCGTGCCTGTGGGTCGAGTTTCAGGTTCAGGGCTATTTCATCCGAACTGAGTTTTCCTTTCAATGCCTTGACCGATTGGTAGTTCTCCATAATTTCTGCCGATTTTACGGCTTTGGCACTGAGGTTGTTGTTGATTTGGCTGTAGCGTCCACCCGTCACGTCCATACCCTCCACAAAATAGTGGTCGATGGCTTTACCTTTATATTTCACCTGCCCGTTGTCGTCAATATCCACACCGGGGAGCTTTTTCAGAACATCCTTGATGTGTACGTCCTTGGAAGAGGCAAACTCTGCCAGATTATACCTTACGGTATCTTTCCTGCCATGAATGCGGCCGGGACGTATTTGGACTTCTTTTAGTGCAATGGCTTCGGGATGCAGACGAATATGGAGTGTTCCTGCTGCCGATATGTTGCGTATTTCCCGTCTATAGCCCAGCAGTGATACGCTGACTTGCAGGTTGCCGTTGTATTTCCATGGCAGGGAATATCTCCCCCGGGCATCGGTCAGGGCGTAATCTATCATGGTGCCGTTTCGCAGCACACTAATCATTACGGCTTCCAGCGGTTGTCCGGTTTCTTCGTCCGTTACCAAGCCACTGAGAGACTGTGCATGCGCTGTCATTGCAAACAAGGCAAGGATTGGCAGCAAGAGTTTCTTGAAGTGTATATCCATTGGAGTTCGATGGGATGAATCAGTCAAGTTCCAGCGGATTGTGGGCTATATTCTTCGGCTTCCTGGCTTCATTGCCCTGGTTGTCGCGTATGGTGATACGTACGTTAGGCGTGTTGCCCATAATGAATCCTACCGGGTCGGCATAGTATCTTTCGTGGATTTTGTTGTACGCCTTGCGGTTTACGGGTTCATAATCTTTTCCGTTGAAGAGGATAGGTCGGTAGGAATGGCATTGCTCCATACCGGTGCAGGTAAAGAGATAATGCCCCCTGTTGTCTTCTGCTTTCAGTATCAGTCCGGGCAGTCCGAACAGCTTCCACGGCCCTTCGCTGGAGGAAATCTCCGGACTGTACCAGACAATCCATCTGCGTCCCTTAAACACGCATTCTGCTTTTTGGCAGAGATACGAGAGGATGGTTGCCGTGTCTGTCTGCAGCGTCCACTGTGGGCACTCTTCCGGTTCCTCGCACCGGAGTCTGTTGATGTCTCCGGCAATTTCATCCAGTGTGGTCACTTTGCCTACGGGGTATCTCTTGTAGGTCTGTTCGTTCAGCTTGCTTTTTCCGAACTGTTTGGCGTGTTCAATCATCGTTTCTTGCGAGGCGTTATTGGCAATGTCGGCAGCAAATACCGAGTCGCCCACATACTTTGTGTAACTGTAGAACTTGGAGCATTTCTTGCCGATTTCCAACATCATGGTTTCCTGGAAACGCTCTTCCGACAGTGTGTCCGTACAGCCGTCCACTTCATACTGCACCATGAGTACAGTCTGGTCTATGGTATCTTTTCTGAACGTCTTGCCGGAGCCGATTTTGATGTTAAACTGTGCGCAGGCGGTTGTGGTGGTTATCAACAGCATGGCGGTGAGTAGAATCTGCTTTTTCATACTTTTTCGTTGTTAGGAATTACTGTTTCGAGGACGTGTCATGTGTCCTGTCGTCGCAAATCTATGCGGAATTTGTCTTTCCGGAGTGAGAAAGTTATTACTGAAATGTTACTCAAATGAGAATAGCCGCCTCGCGCGTACCTCTGATTGGAGGAAACCCTTACCTTTGTATAGTATAAAAGAAGAACAGACTCTGAGATGGAAAAACGAATCAGAATAGTATGGGCATTGTCACTGATATCCATGCTGCTACTTGTAGCAGGGCAGGGATATTGGTTGTGGAACCAGTATCAGTATAAGAATGAGGAATATGAAGAAGAGATACACCGCCTTGTCATGGATGCCGTGGCAGTGAACGACTCTATCCGGCGTGAACAGCCGAAGAAAGTGTTCAACAAGCCTAATATATCCTTTTTCAACACCAATGTGGACATGCATACGGATAGGGATTCATTGACCAACAAGCTCAAAGAGCGCTATACGCGTACGTTTGTGGTGGGGGCCATGGCAGATAAATCCGTTCTATCCACGGCAATGAAGGATAGTATTGTCTATAAGGACAAGATTGTGATACATGGCGAAGACAAGCTGCTTTTCAACATGAGCTTCAGCGAGGCGATAGTTGCTTATCAGTTGCAGATAGATGTCCCTTTTACGTTGCAGCGCTTCGATTCGGTGCTGGCGACTAAACTGGACGGCATGTCTTTCACTACCGGACTAGTCACGCCGCGCGACAGCCTCTATCAATGGGTGGAAACCGTAGAACGGCTGGGGAGTGATTTGCATCCGGTCATCCGTCTGGTTTATCCTTACAATCCGCTGAAGCGGGAGTTGGTACAAGTGGATGTGCAGGTGATGCCGCATACTCTTTTGCTCCGTATGGGCTGGCAACTTCTGGGCAGCTTGGTATTGATTCTTCTGCTGTCTGTCTGTCTGCTGTTCCAGATAAAGACCATTTTGAAGCAGCACCGTGTGGACGAGTTGCGGAAAAGCTTTGTCAACACCATGATACACGAGTTGAAACGTCCCGTGCAGGCCTTGAAGATGTGCGTCTCTTTTCTCAATGACAAAACAATGCGTACCGACGAGCAGGCCATGGATGAAGTGGTGCGTGATTCCGTTTCCGAGCTGGACAACCTTTCCGCCTACCTCCGGAAGCTGCGCGACATGACCCGTGCTGACGATGAGCAGACACAACTTTCCCTCAGTACTTTCGATTTGAAACCGGTTGTGGAGAAGTTGATACGCCTGCAGCATGCTCCTGGAGGAAAACAAGTATCTTTCGAGACACATTTCACGGACAACCTGCTGGTTACGGCCGACCCCGTGCACATGGCAAATATCATCAGTAATCTGATGGAAAATGCCGTGAAATATTCGGGAAGCTCCGTCAGTATCCGGGTAGAATGCCGCCTGCATGGCCACGAGCTCACATTGAAAGTTTCCGATGACGGCATTGGTATCCCTGTTTCCGAGCAGGGACGGGTATTCGATAAGTTTTACCGTAGCAGCAACTTGCCTGACCGTTCCTTGCCGGGCATCGGTTTGGGGTTGAGTTATGTCAAGTTGTTGGTTGAGGCTCATAGGGGAACCGTCTTTCTGACCAGTCAGATTGGGAGGGGGACGACGGTGGAAATAACCATTCCACAATAATCTGCACAGATGGATATCGAGAATATAAATAGCAACTCATGAAACCACTGAAAATTCTTTTTGCTGACGATGACCTGAAGTATTCCATGCTTCTGAAACGCTTCCTGGAGAAAGAGGGTTATGAAGTGACCTATGCCGGAAATGGCCTTATCGCCCTCGACCAGTTTCCTCTTGTCAAACCGGACCTTGTCTTGCTTGACATCAATATGCCCGGGCTCAATGGTTTTGAAGTGGCAGAACGAATCCGGGAGGCGGACAAGCATGTCCTCATCTTTTTTCTTTCCGACCGCAGCGACAAGGCTGACCGCCTGCAAGGATTCCAACTGAAGGCGAACGATTACCTTGCCAAACCTTTCTATCCGGAAGAGCTTACGGCGCGTATCCGCGAGCGTTTCACTTCGCAGTTGTCCGGCGTGGCAGAGGATGAGATGTATGCTTTCGGCCATTCCGTATTCAATTACAGTACGAACGAGATTCGTACGGGAAATAGTAAGGTGCTGATTACTTCCCGTCAAGCCGATATTCTTCGCTTGCTGGCGCTGAATGTGAATAAGACTGTCAGTCGCGATACGTTACTGGATGCTGTGTGGGGCACTGCCTCATATGCCAACTCCCTTGCCTTGAATGTACAGATGTCCTATCTGCGGCGGTCGCTAAAAAACGACCCGAGCGTGAGGATTGAGTCGTTGATGAAAAAAGGGTATATGCTTGCCGTTCTCTGAAAACATCTTTATCTTTGGATTGTTATACAAACAAGACATTTCAAAAAAAAGAGAGCTTATGATGAGTTTAGGAGGATGGATGAATAAAATCTTGATAGGTTGGGGGATAGACCCGAAGTTTGCCGATATGTTTGACGAGACGATTATTGCACTGCTGATGGTGGGGCTTTCGATAGGGCTGGACTATTTGTGCCAGGCAATCTTCGTTGGCGGTATGAAGCATTATACCCGACGCTCTCCCCATCAGTGGAATACGTTGCTGATGAAACGCAGGGTGATACACCATTTGATACATATTCTGCCGGGAATCCTCATCTACTACCTGCTGCCCATGGCCTTTGTGCGTGGAAAGGATATGCTTGAGTTCTCACAAAAGGTGTGTGCTGTCTATATCATTGTGGCGGTGCTGCTTACTATCAACGGCTTGTTGCTGGTGATGCTCGATGTTTATAACATGAAGGACAAGCAGAAGAACCGTCCGCTGAAAGGCTTCGTGCAGGTATTGCAAGTGCTGCTGTTTTTTATCGGAGGCATCATAGTGGTTTCAGTGCTGATAGGCAAGTCTCCTATGACCTTGTTTGCCGGTCTGGGCGCATCTGCAGCTGTACTGATGCTGGTATTTAAGGACAGCATTCTGGGGTTTGTGGCCGGCGTGCAGCTCTCTGCCAACGACATGTTGCGGATAGGGGACTGGATAGCGCTGCCGGGTGGCGTTGCCAATGGAGTTGTAGAGGAGATTACGCTGAACACGGTCAAGATACGCAACTGGGACGAAACCATCTCGACCGTACCACCGTATACCCTGGTGAACAACTCTTTTCAGAACTGGCGCGGCATGCAGGAAAGTGGCGGGCGACGGGTAAACAAGAATATCTTTCTGGATATGACTACCCTGAAGTTCTGCACTCCGGAAATGCTGGATAATATCCGCAAGGAAGTCCCCTTGATGGCCGACTATCAGCCAGCAGAAGAAGAGGTGCCAACCAATGCGCAGCTCTACCGTATCTACATCGAACGCTATTTGTGCAGCCTGCCGGTGGTGAACCAGGAGATGGACTTGATTATCAGCCAGAAGGAACCCACGACGTATGGGGTACCCATCCAGGTATATTTCTTCTCTCGCAACAAGGTATGGAAAGAGTACGAGCGCATTCAGTCCGACATCTTCGACCACTTGCTGGTGATGGTACAGAAGTTTGACTTGAAACTGTATCAGTATTCCGACTAATATATCAACCGGAACTCCGCATATACAGGCAAGTGGTCGCTGTATCCTCCTTGATACTTCATCCCGTAGTAGGTGCGGAAGGGTTGCTGCCCTCCGTATTTCTTGTCTCTTGTCAGTAGGAAGGGCAGGCAGAATACGTCTGCCTTCGCTTCCTCTGTATATAGCGGTGCGTGTTCTTGCAGCAACGTACCCGATACGATGATGTGGTCCAGTAGTCCCCATTCTCCTTGATACTTGTAGCTGCCGAAGTGCTTGCGTGTTTTGGCTTTTCCTGCCAGTAGATGGTAAAGTTTTTGTGGACGTAGAGAGTCTTGCAATGTTGACGATGCTGCTGCCTCCAACACCTCCTTTACCGATTTATTCTCCGGATAATCGTTGAAATCCCCTAAAAGGACAATTTGCGGATGTCGGCGTATCGTGTATAGGCTGTCTATGGCATGCTTCACCTTTCGGGCAACCAGTAGCCGGTAAGGTTCAGACTCTCTTGCCCCTCCCGAACGGGATGGGAAGTGAGCTACCAGTACATCAAGCGTATCCCGGTTCAGCAACAATCCGTTGACGTGAAGAATGTCCCGTGTGGGACGGCTATTCTTCCGGGGCTTGTCTACGGGGAGGCTCTGATAGGAAAGCAGTTTGAAAAGATTACGTTGATACAACAGCGCTACGTCGATGCCGCGTTTGTCGGGAGATTGTGTCATCACATACCGGTAGTCTGCTTCGCGCAAGGCAGAGTAGCGGGTAAGGTCGCGCATCACACTGTCATTCTCCACCTCACACAAGGCAACAAGGGCAGGCGGCGTCCATCCTCCGGTGGCGATGATGACGCGGGCTATATTATCCAGTTTCTTTCTGTATTTAGAGTAGTTCCAATGCCGGGTGGCATCCGGCAGGAACTCGTAGTCATTCTTTAGTGTGTCATGTCGGGAGTCGAATAGGTTTTCTACATTGTAGCTTACTATCCGAAACATGAGGGTATCTTTTCCTTCTTGCCCGTACAGACTAATGTACGGGCAGAGAAGGAAGAGTATAACTCCTATCTTATGGATAACGTTCATACAAACTATTTCCGTTCCCCTTTTAGGGAAACGAAGGATATCTATTTCGCTGGTATGTGCTTCAGTATATCCAGCAGATGGTCCCAGAACTTCTGTACAGTAGGAATCAGCATCCGTTCGTCGGGAGAGTGCACACCCTGCAGGGTAGGTCCGAAGGAAATCATGTCCAGTGCCGGGTATTTGTCAAGGAACAGTCCGCATTCCAGACCTGCATGGATAGCTTTTACCTTGGCATCTACACCGAACAAACGTTTGTAGGACTCAACAGCCACTTTCAGGATTTCTGAATGCGGGTTGGGTTTCCAGCCCGGATACCCGTCGCCGAAGGATACGGCTGCTCCACCCATTTCAAATACAGTGCGCACCATATTGGCAATGTCTTGTTTGGAGGAGGCGGTAGAGCTGCGCTGGCTGGTCTCGATGCGGATGATATGACCGGGCTTCATCTTTACGGAGGCCAGATTGGTGGAGGTTTCCACCAGCCCCGGAATGTCTTGGCTCATGGCATACACACCGTGGGGTGCGGCATAGATGGTTTGCAACAATCGCTTGGCGGTATCTTTGTCAATGGCTTTGGGACGAATTGGAGGTCCGGGTCAACGACGGCATATTCTGCCTCCACTTCGGCGGCAAAGACATTCAAGTCTGTGCGCAGAGCATGCTTGTCGGCATCGGGTATGGCAATTACCGCGTGTGCTTCGCGGGCAATGGCGTTGCGCAGGTTACCGCCGTCTATTTCGCAAAGGTACATGTCGTACTTCTGGGATGTCTGGCTCAGGAAGCGGTTCAGCAGCTTGTTGGCATTGCCGCGCCCCAGGTGTATGTCGCCGCCGGAGTGTCCGCCTTTCAGCCCCTTTACCTGCACTTTGCAGCAGAAATATCCTGCCGGTACGTCCACTTCCCGGTAGGTGAATTCGGCAACGGAATCTATACCTCCTGCACAGCCGATGAAGAGCTCGCCTTCATCCTCGGAATCGAGGTTCAGCAGAATGTCTCCGTTCATGAAGCCTTCTTTCAATGCAAAAGCACCGGTCAGTCCGGTCTCCTCGTCCACGGTGAATAGGCATTCGATAGGGCCGTGCTCAATGCTGTCGTCGGCAAGGATAGCCAGTTCGGTGGCTACACCGATGCCATTGTCGGCTCCTAAGGTAGTACCTTTGGCTTTCAGCCATTCACCGTCAATTTCGGTTTCGATAGGGTCGGTCAGGAAGTCGTGCTTCACGTCGTTGTTCTTTTCACATACCATGTCGATGTGCGATTGAAGTACGACAGTCTTGCGGTTTTCCATACCCGGAGTAGCGGGTTTCTTTATCAGAACGTTTCCGGCTTCGTCCACCTTCGTTTCCAACTTATGTTTTTCTCCGAATGCTTTTAAGTAAGCAATGATTTTCTCTTCCTTCTTCGAAGGGCGCGGCACTTGGCAGATTTCCTCGAAATAGTGAAATACACCAGCCGGTTTCAAGTCTTTTTTTTCCATAATTATCTGAATTAGCGGCTGCCTTACATGTGTTTATGCAGCCTTCATTATCAATTGTCAAATATCAATTCTCCATTAAATTAACCACTTATTGCTAAATATGGTTAAATTGATTGACTATTTTATTCCCCTTTCTCTTTTTTTAGAGTAAAAAAGGCGAGTTAGTCCAACCAAAGCCCTATATTTGCACCCACAAAAATAGTAAAAACACTATTTTCATGTAACAAAATTAATGGAAATGCTTGATACAATATTGATAACTCTGTTAATAGTTGCTATTTGCATTGTTTTATTGGGTGTAAAGGTCTTTTTTGTGAAAGGCGGCAGGTTCCCTAACGGGCATGTCAGTGGCAATAAGGCAATGCGCGATAGAGGTATCGGCTGTGTGCAGTCGCAGGACAGAGAAGCACAACGCAAGTCCCGTTTTTCCATTGATGAACTGGAAAAAGCCTTAAACGATAGTATGAACTAATTTTAAAAAACAATATTTATCAATTATGAAGAGATTAAACTACCTCATGAACGGTCTGGCAGCTCTCGCACTGATCGTTTTATTTGCTCAATGTGCCGGCAATACTGATAAACAGACGACAAGCGCTCCTGCACAAGCCGGCGGATTATCGGAAATGAAAATTGCTTATGTTGAAATAGATACGCTTTTGGCAAAATACAACTATTGCATAGACTTGAATGAGGCTATGGTGAAGAAGGGCGAGAATGTCCGTCTGACATTGAACCAGAAAGCCAGCGAACTGGAGAAGCAGAAGCAGGAATTCCAGACAAAGTATCAGAACAACGCTTATCTTTCTCAGGAGAGAGCACAGCAGGAATACAACCGCATTGCAAAGTTGGAGCAGGATTTGCAGAACCTGAGCAACAAGCTGCAGTCTGAGCTGATGAGTGAGAATGAAAAGAACAGCCTGCAACTGCGTGATTCTATCAATGCTTTCCTGAAGGAGTACAATAAGACAAAAGGTTACAGCATGATTATCAGCAATACGGGTTTTGACAACCTGCTCTATGCAGACAGTGTCTACAACATCACCCGTGAGATTCTGGATGGTCTGAATGCAAGATACTCTTCTCCGGTGAAGAAATAATATTTATCCTATGATATAAAAAAGGATGTGCTGAAAAGTACATCCTTTTTTTATAGGCCTCTCCCTCGCCCCCTCCCCCGTAGGGAGGGGAGTTTTGAAGTGTTTGTATTTTGTAGGACTATCTCTGTCCCCCTCCCTACGGGGGAGGGGCTAGGGGAGAGGCTTTTAATGCTCCGATTGTACGCTTTACCCGCTCCGCAGTAGTGATGGTGTGTGTGTATTCATCAATATGTACCGTTCCTCCCATAGAGACGGCGGAATTGTGATAGAGCATGGAGCTTTCGATATTTTCCCTGGCGGAGAAATGAAACTCGCGGATACCGGTTTCTCGGGCAATGTGGGCTATGTTGGTTTCATTCACCCCACAGCCTGCCAATAGGATGATTCGGTCTGATGCTTGTTGTTGGAGTTCTTTCAGAAGGGGAATGCCTCGCTCTGCTGTAGGTTGCTGTCCGGAAGTTAGGATGCGGTTGCATCCTAATTCGATAATATCTTCTATCGCTTTTCGTGGATTTCTGCATACATCGAAAGCACGGTGGAAGGTGACGGACATCCCTTGTGAGGCTTCCATAAGCTGCTCCATCAATGGAATGTCTACATCTCCCTCTGCCGTCAAGCAACCGAACACGACTCCGTCAGCGCCTAGACGGCGGGCATTCTCTATGTCTTTCAGCATGATGCGCTGTTCGGTGGAGGAATAAAGAAAATCTCCTCCGCGGGGACGGACAATGATATGCAATTTGGTCTGTTGCAATGCTTCCCGTGCGATGAGGATATCGCCGTATGAGGGGGTTGTCCCTCCCTCGGGGATGCCTGCGCACAATTCTACCCGGTCTGCTCCGCCGGCTTGTGCGGCAATACAACTCTCTACGGAGTTGGCACAAACTTCAAACTGATAATCTTTCATTTTGTAAAGTTATGGTTGTGGTGCAAAAATAAGAAAAGGGTGAATACGAATTCACCCTTTTCTGCATTTATTTTCTTTTCTGATGTTACTTTGCGTAGCTCACCGCACGTGTCTCACGGATAACGGTAATCTTCACCTGACCCGGATAAGTCATTTCGTCCTGAATCTTCTTGGCGATTTCACCGGAAAGGTTCTCCGTCTGCTTGTCGTCAATCTTGTCTGCACCGACAATGACACGCAACTCACGGCCTGCCTGGATGGCATATGTCTTTGTCACTCCCGGATAGGACATGGCCAGTTGCTCAAGGTCGTTCAGGCGCTTGATGTATGCTTCTACAATTTCGCGGCGTGCTCCCGGGCGTGCTCCTGAAATGGCATCGCATACTTGTACGATTGGGGCCAGCAGGCTGGTCATTTCCACTTCGTCGTGGTGGGCACCGATGGCGTTGCAGATGTCTGGCTTTTCCTTGAACTTTTCTGCCAGCTTCATACCATAGAGTGCATGCGGCAATTCCGGTTCCTCATCGGGTACCTTACCTATATCATGCAGCAGTCCGGCACGTTTTGCTTTCTTCGGGTTGAGTCCCAGCTCTGATGCCATCACAGCGCAAAGATTGGCTGTCTCGCGTGCATGCTGCAAAAGGTTCTGGCCGTATGAAGAACGGTATTTCATCTTACCGATAATGCGGATAAGTTCCGGATGCAGACCATGGATGCCCAGGTCGATAGTAGTACGTTTACCGGTTTCGATGATTTCCTCTTCTACCTGCTTGCGTACTTTGGCAACTACCTCTTCGATGCGTGCCGGGTGGATACGTCCGTCTGTCACCAACTGGTGCAATGCCAGGCGTGCAATCTCACGGCGAACCGGGTCGAAAGCTGACAATACGATAGCTTCCGGAGTATCGTCTACCACAATTTCCACACCGGTGGCAGCTTCCAGGGCGCGGATGTTGCGGCCTTCGCGACCGATGATACGTCCCTTGATTTCATCTGATTCGATGTGGAATACAGTTACCGAGTTTTCAATGGCTGTTTCCGTAGCCACGCGCTGGATGCTCTGTATCACGATGCGCTTGGCCTCTTTGCTTGCCGTCAGCTTGGCGTCGTCCATGATGTCGTTAATGTAGGACTGGGCCT